>JACCDU010688611.1_pt1 | contig 67390 bp, 76 predicted proteins | sample 7446081 | NCBI WGS metagenome assembly JACCDU01 (sample SAMN15323447, study PRJNA562643) | freshwater metagenome | isolation source: river surface water | place: USA:Blue River Watershed | collected 2017-08-17 | reverse complement strand
GGCGCATGGTTAATTGCTTGCCTTCACGTATAGCTTTGCGCTCAGCTGAAGCGATCTCTTTGATAAGTTGATCGAAGAATGCCTGGCGATTCTCATAGAACATTTTTGTCTTGGCGATACGTGCATCTTGTACGTTAGAGAATACGCCCATGCCGGCAGTATTCAAACAAGCAGCAGCGCATCCTTTTGTTGCCATCGGACACGTGTTGTATCCCGACAAAGTAAATGGTGCCAAATGCAAAATGTATGGTAGATACTTGCCATCCTTGGCACTCTTTGCCATCTTAGCTTGTGCTGTTGGTGCTGTGAGAAGTTTCATGGCTGTTCCTCCTTGTTAATTGAATCCGCATTAATTGCTTGCAGTGAATCGATTCCATTCCAATCTTTCCATTCAGCATCTCCATTGTGCCAGATAGTATTGTGATTCTCATCCAACAATTCTTCTGTTGGGTATCCATTGTTCTCTGATGGGAAAATGTATTCGCAAGTGTCATCGAGAGAATGCCATCCATCCAAATCACAAATCTCATCATAGGCAATAGATCCTGTTACAATTTCTTTCGCTTTTGCGACAGCTTCCTCATATGTCTCCGCTGTAACTGTGAACTCCCCGGATTCCCATTGTGTAAACTTTCGTTGAAGTTCAAATGTGAACTGTTCCATAGTTAATCCTCCGTTACGATGCGTTGCAAAAAGCCGGCTTCAAAAAGAATCTGAATCGCTTCGGGATAGGTTGTGTCCTTGCAATTGATGCGATTACAAATAGCAGCTGCACACGTAGTCGACGCGTTATGCGATTCTTCTGTGAGATCGAGAGGGCACGCTTTAACGTATGGATGATCCGCAGTTGTCCAAATTGCAACGGGCAATTCTACGCCCTCTTTTCTGAGATACTTAATCATTGTACTACCTCTTTTGTTTTGTCCTCAAAAAGATCTTGTGGTCGTTTCTCAAAAAGACAGGAGATATCTACGCCCTTTTGCATCGGAAAAGAATCTTCGTCCCATCCGTTGAATTGTGGGTAGGTACGAATCCTCGAATAGTTATCGCAATAGCTTGCGCTTAGTTTGTATTCCACGCCACAAGATTGGAGATGATGCAAAAAGATAGGCGCGTCTTGATCTTCTTCGAGATACGCCCATTTGCCACTTGTAGAGATATAGGAATATCGGCTGATCTTTTCGACGAGATCGAATTCCAAAAGATGAGAAAACGGAACACGAACCCAACCGTGTCCTGGATCTGAAAAGAATGTGTACTTACGCATTGTGGATCTTCTCCCAATTATTTGATAGTTACTTTCGACCATGACTTTGTATTGCAAACGGGGCACTTGTACAGACCAAATTCTGCTGGTATGAACATCAAGTCGTCCCCTTTTGCAATCAATTCTGCAGACATATGGTGACGCGGTTGATCTGCTGGTTGTTCTTCCCAATAATCGCATTTGGTGCATTCGAACCAATTCACAAATTCCAGATTCATGCGGCTTTCTCCTCATAGAATTGTTCCGCGTAATGTTCCGCGATTTCGTACCAATTGATCTCATGCATGGTGATACGCAAAAGATCAAAGATCAAGCCTACTGTACCAATTCGGTTAGCAGCGTAATCGTAGAAACTATCTTCAAGTTTCGACGCTGCAGAACAAATCCATTCTTCCCGGGATTCTGCAACAATATCATCAGGGTAAAAATCCAAAAAGCCCAAACATTTCGTCCTGAGCATACGACCGTCGTTGACGTTGTCAATCCAAAGGGGGACTAGCCACGTAGCTTTGTTTGTCCATCCATTGTACTTTTCCATCTTCGTCGCTCCTAAAAAAGAAATAGGGGAATTGTGTTTATACGTATAGCTTTGTTTGGTTAGAAAACAAAACACGACGTATTAAATAGAGAGCGGGCATAGATTCGAACTATGCTATTTGCCCTTGCCGCTCTTTGTCGGTTCACCCTTGCGCAATCCTTGCCACAGGATAACGTAAGCGCAAAGTTTTACGACCGTATATTCTCTGTCATGCGTCGCGCTGTTTCTGTCTTTGTCTTTTCCGTTCTGTCTTTTGCGTCCGTAGGAATTACAGACAGACAAAATAGGACGAACCGACGTAGACTGATAGTCGCGACCATTTGGAGCCCATACGTAACGTTACGGCGTATTCGTTGTTCACGGTTTCTCCGTAACGCTCCACGATCAACCGACGTACGTACGTCGTATGGTCGATCGCCTTGGGTTGTCAATGTACAGTGATTCGGTAGAGTGTCCCGATCTTCGCCCCTTGTCGTACGTCACGCGTCGCAGCTGTTCAGCATCGACACAACGCAGACAATACCGTAGTTTGTGGCGCGTGGGGCGGATTCGAACCGCCCTACAACCGTTCACGCGCAATTCGTCGTGTTATTCGCCGTCGCTACCAAGGGGGTTGCGTCGACGTGATACGCTATATTCGACCCCGTGCCCCTTTACATGAACGTCGATAGTGAGACGGTAGCCCCGTAGGTTGTGCAAGTCTCCGCCCTTCTTAAAGCGTGCAAAGTCTCCGTGTCCAACGGTAGCAACAAGGCGCGATAGAGATTCTAACGCGTCCTCGGGGCTTGCTACGTCCGTAACGAGACGATATAGGCGCGCTTCGTATCGCTCGAGACTTTCGGCGAGCTCCGTACACTTCGCGTCGAATAGTGCGATAGCGGGGGCGATAGCTTCGCGTAGGTTAGCGGGAACACTTGCGAGAAGTTGAGCGCGTTGGGTTTCGACGTGTTGTAGTTCCGCGCTCCGTTCCGCTATCTTTGCGCGGCATAGCGTTATAGCTTGTTCGCGTTCTTGCTCGGGAGAGTGTGCGAGCATAGGGCGAGAGTTAATAGTATAGTTCATGGCGTGACCCTTTAGTTTGTGATGTGAGCGGACACCTTGCCCGCCCTACACTTGTAGACTTTTGGTGGTTACTTTTCATCAGTTACCGTAACATAGATGCGTGTTGCAACACATAACGGGGGAGGGGGTGCACCTCACACGGGGGGCCGGTGTTATATATGGCTAGTCACGCCCATCAAATTTCCGGTTTTTCAAAATGGCCCTTTGCCATGGAACGCTTACGCTCCGATGACCATATTGCTGACGCCGGGGAAATGGTATGTGAGCTGTCAAGGAATCCTTTACAGCTGATCTCCATGCAACCGGTAATACTCCCACAGGAAGGGTTTGACGCTCTCGTATACCTATCTTCGTAAAACAGGAGGCGTTATGCAAGCATCAGACGAGGCACTTGACCACGCGATCACTGCGTTAAGCAAGGCGAGTGGGTTTCTATTGGTGACATACCAAATCACTAACGAGCGAAGCATCGCATATTCGATGTGCAGTTCGAATTTGATCGACCAGGCTCTCCTGACGAAGATAGCGCAGACGTACCTGGACACTGAGATCCACGATCTGCTGATCAAACCTGAAGGCGGTACAGGCGACGAAGATGGTCAAGACGACCAAGAGTATGGCTTATAGCAAAAAAGCCCCACAGCGTTGAGCTATGAGGCTAATTTGTAGGTTACTGCCTTGTCTATGGAGGGTTATATCCTCGCGTGAACAGCCAGTAGAGGAATTCGCGGGCTTGGTCAGTGAGCATAGGACGCATGCGAGCCTGGGTATCAACAGGTGGTACGGACTCAGCGAGATTTGCTACAGCATCAAATACCTTAGGCCATGTCTTTGCAGGTGGGGCATTCGGTGAGTTCTTAGCTTGAGTGTTAAGCCTATCAGCTTCATTCGCTGCAGCTTCACGTGCTGTAGCCACACCACTTTCATATCGATCGCCACGCTTATCTCCACCCTTAAGAGGTGCAGGAGAAGGCTGGTCTGACTGGATAGTCACAGGCGACTTGCCATCATAGAGCTTGTTGATACGGTCGATGTCGTTGAGGACGCCAGCGGTAAGAGCCTTCCTGAAGTAATCAGCGAACATTTCGACAGGGACATCGTAGTAGCTACTCCTTCCCCGCTTAGGCGCTCCACCGCTCATAAACCATGACTGTTCATCGCCAGTTGCCTGCTCAGGACGAAGTGTCCCTGACATGTTGGTCAGGATGTAGTCCCAAGGATTTTGTTCCCCACGGTTGTAGTATGCCCAGCTCATATGATCGTTGTCTTCTACAGGAGCACCTGTAAAGTCATAGTAGTGGCCTATCTCGTGTGGGATAGGTGACATATCCATGCGGATAGACATCTTCGGGTTGTTTGGATTGGTGATAACCGGCACAGCTTGCTCATATCCACCCGTAGGTGTTTGGCGAACTGTAGGGCCAACGTCCATATAATCGCCACCAGAATAGCCACCAGAGTAAAGTGGGATGGTGATATTCGTGGTCTTTGGGTCATACCAACCACCAGCTCCTTCAAGATCACTTGGGATCACACTTGTAGCGGTAATCTTCGGGAAGTACTGCCCACCTAGATCATGGAAGTCTTTGAGATACTTGCGATAGACATCGATCTCGTTACCCATGAGGCTGTACAGATCCTTCCATTCATTGCCTAGTGCCATGTCTGAAGCCGGTGCCCCTAACGGGGCAGCTAGGACCTCGCCCTGCGGGCTCGGTGAAGTGAAGATTGGCGCGGCGGTTTGGCTCCAAGGCTCAGCACGCATAGTAGGATAATCAATGGCAAGAGCACCAACATCCCCAGGAGTTCCAGGGAGATAGTAAGTAGGCGCTTCATTGAAGATCCCAGCAATGCCAGGACCGTTAGGAGCCATTTCATCTTGTTGCTTTCGTTTAGCCATTATCTATGCTTTCGTTTGGCCGTTACTTCTTCTGTGAGGATGTTTGATTCCTAAAGTTTTGATAGAGATCCGGCAGCTGAGCAAGTTCTTCTGGGCTTAAAGTGTCTAGGCCCCAATAGTATCCGTAGCTTCGATCATACGGGTTGGATTTATCGTAATAGGAAGCCATATCAGACCATACATCTTGGTTGGGATATCGGGCACGCACTTTGTCCGCTTCTTGTCGCGCCTGGTCCCATGGCAAATCTTTGCGGCCAAGAGCGCTATAAAGTTCTCGGTAGTAATTGTCAGTATTGCTGCGGATAAGATCTTTCAATGTTTCCGGGGAGCGCATCATTGCGGGATCCAGCTGTGGGGGTGCTACTGGCATCATAGGCGCTGGCTGGATGCCTTGCTGTGGGGTCATAGCGAGATACTCCATCAATCCCGCCATCATATCTGCTGCGGCCTTACCTGAATCTCCGGCCTTCTTCTTTGGGTTGTTTGGCATTACTTCTTTCCTTTGGATGTTTGTTTCTTGTTCTGTGCGGCTCGAGCTGCTTGGTTCTTCTTAGCATTAAGAAGCAAGCGATCGACTTCTTTTTGTTGCTCAGTATACGCTTTTTGCAGCATCAGCTGTTTTTCATCTATCAGTTGTCCGCTCATAGCTTTCCGATCAAGATTGAGACCAAGACGAGCGGCATTATCGTAATCCTGCTGCAAGCGCTGACCATAAATCGCTGGGACTGGTAGCGCATTAGGTCCTACGCGTGCAGTATCAGAGTATGGTAGACGAAGAAGATTGAGGCGCTGAATAATGTCTGGTGAGTAGAAGAAACTTTCTGAGCTTCCTTGCCTGTTCTTAGCGCCATGCTTATTCTTTTTGGCACCACCAGGCCCCATGTTGTATGCGCGGATAGCTGTGATATCATCGTTAATTTTGTACCGCGCATTCGGTCCAAATGATCGTAGGTAGTTCGCCATAGTGTTAATGCTATGGAGTATGTTGTCTCTGTTAGGCTTTTGACCAGGGAAAAGTTCCTGCGGGAACGCCTCACCTAATGTAGCTTTTGTAACTTGGCCAAAGCCACGAACTCCTGTGCTACTAACGGTATCTTTCCCGAGTTTAGATTCTTGCTGCGCTACAGCCATAAGCACAAGTGGGTGCACACCGAATCTTTCAGCTGCCTCAGCTATCTCTTTTGCGTAAGGGTAGCTTGCAAAATCAGGTTGGGTCATTACGTCAGCGGCTGGGATAACTTGATACATGCCTGTGTACTCAGGCAGCTTGACAGGACTCTTAGGAGCTTGCTGTGTCTGTTGTTCGTTGTCACCGAATCCAAGCAGTCGCACACCTTTTGAAATCAGATTTGATGCCTCATCAGTAAAAGATTCCAAGAAAGATCGTGAGCTTTGTGGCTTCTGTTGAGTTTGCTGCTGTGCTGCTACAGGCTTTTTAGCAGGCTGTTGGGCTTGCTTCGCAGCTGGCTGCCGACGTCTATTTTTATCTACCATCGGAAAAAATCTTGGTGTATTGGAATAGTTGCAATATATTGCATCTGTTGGTGTCTGTGTGGGACAGGCATTGACAACATTAGGCATAACAGAAGAACCTTAAGCGACCCCTTACTAGCGGTGGACAGACGTAGCCTAGCGTCTGCGAGATCCAAACAGATCTTGTCCCACACCACCGCTGGTAAGGGGTTACTCATTCGAGGTAAGTTATATGCAACCTGATCCATGGTGGGTGCTAACACCCGACGAAGAAGCTTGTGTCGTATATTCGATGAATGAGCATGGAGAAGAACCTCATGCGGACATCGATCTCGAAGCTGTCGAGACTATGAGATTCCCGATACGCTTGCGGTTTGTATTGGCTCGTCACAGAATCATCTTGCCTATCTGACATGAAAAGTCGCGCTGCATATTATCGCAAATACCGGATGAAGAAGAAGCTCGAGGCAGAGACTTCTGTGTTGCCACACACATCGCAACATGTTGCGCAACAACCCATCCTGTCAGAGAGTGTTGCGCAACAGATACTGCAACATGTTGCGCAACATTTCAGCAACAAGCACAACATCCCGTATGAGGCTTGTATTGCAACGACTTGCGAGGCTATTCAGGGTATAGAAAGTGCAACAGTTGCGCAACAATCACCGCAACATGTTGCGCAACTTCAGGATGAGGCAAAGAAAGGGGTTTCCTTCCCCCCTTCTTTCCCCCCTTCTCTTCCCCCTCAGACTCCCCCTAACTCTTCCCCCCTATTATCCCCCCAACCATCCCCAAAGAAAGGGCCGGCGAAAAAATCTGCGGTGGCCCAGCAGCCAGTCATCCCTGACGAGGACCAGCCGGACGCGCCGATCGTCGATGTCAAGAACTCGAAGAAGACCTTTGCCACGTGGCGGGACTACGACGAGGCTCTCAGAATCATCACCGAAGAAACCCTATCCGCATCGCTGCTTGACGCTTTCCTGACGTGGATCGACTACAAGCGCGAGTCAAAACCAGCAGACTTCTACACCCCGACAGGAATTGTTGCTGAGGCAAAGCATTTCGTCCGCAAGCATGTCGAAGGATTCGACGTGAGTGGCGCGGTCGAGATCGCAGTCTCACGACAATGGCTTGGATGGGATCACAAACCCAAGAACTAATCACGAATAGGCACGTGATGAACATCAGACAATTTGATACTCGACGGATAAAGTGTCCGTATTGCGGAAGTGGTGACGGATTCGCCAGATTGATCGACCCGGCTACGCATAAGCCTCTCGATGACATGAGCGGCAAGTGCCATTCATGCGGTGTGTTCAAGACGCAAGACGAGGTAGGATATGAATCATCCTCATCAGAGGTGATATCCCTGCCGCCGTTCTCTTTGGACAAGACATCGCAGCCAGGATTCCTACTGCTCGACGGTTTGGTACCCGGGCAATCGACATTGGTAGACTGGGCAAAGACAATGATGCCAGCAGCGGACACCTATGCTGCAGAAATGCACGTATATGGCGACCAATACGGCAACACGACCTTCGCATACGTCGACATCGATGGCAGAATGACGTCGACTAAGACCATCCGCTACGGGTCTGATGGACATCGAGACAAGACTGGACTGCTTACTGGTTCTGGTAAGCTTAGCACTTCGCAGGTAGCTGGCTATGTGAACCGCACTGGCGGGCTTGTACAGAATCTTACCGCTGAAGGGTGCTACCAACTGCTGTATGGACAGCATCAACTCGCAGGCAAGAGCAAGCCGATTGTGATATTTGAAAGCGAGAAAACAGCATTCATGGCCAGTTTGTTCCACAGGGACATGTATTTCTTGGCAGCCGGTGGAGCGAAGGGATTCACGCAGAAAAAGGTTGAAATCCTTAGGTCGTGCAAGGTTCTACCTGGAAATTTGGTGGATGCATTCCGGAATAACAAGGTGATCATCTGTTTCGACCATGATTCCCCAGGTGAAGCTGGCGCAAATCTGGCGAAAAAGGCAGCAATGGAGCTGGGCGCAACAGATGTTTCAGTGCAAAACATGCGCACCTTGTTGGAGAACACAGGCTCTAGAATGCCTGAATCGCTACGCCCGAGCTGCGATATGGCAGACTTGATCTCGTGGGCCTATAGCTTTGGTGACATGGGCGATGACATCGAGCCAGTATTCCAGCGTTTGTATGGTATCGCTGGTGGTGAAATCAACCCAGCATATGAGAAGGCACGCAAAGAATACTACTCTATCGGCGTGTCTGACTACACACGTCCGGTACCGACACCATCACTGGTGTTCAGAGACCCTGCCCTTGGGACGGAATCGCAACTTGCTATCCCTGGCAACGTAGTTATGATCCTTGCATCTGCAGGTATCGGCAAATCCAGTGTCGTCGGTAGCATTGTAGCTAAACACTTGATGCCACAGGCCGATGCATTCGGTATTGATATCAACGCACCGAACGGCGTGCTGGTGATCGATACAGAGCAGAGCCGAGATCAAGTCGTCGGCATGCACAGACGTATTGCCAAGCGCATGGGTGTCGATCTCATGGAGATGCCACGCTTATTTGAGCATGGCAATGTCGAGTGGCTTGTTACCAATAAGAGGCTGACAGCAGATGAGCAGGCTGAGAACCTATTTGCTGTGATCGAACAGACGAATCCATCGTTCGTGATTGTCGACCAGATTGCTTCGCTCATATCTGATGTCAACAAGGCTGACGTGGTGACAAGCTTCTTGCGGAGGATAGCCACAGATGCGGAACAGTCGCTGCGCACGTGGATTGTCGTCCTGCATACAAACCCAACCAGTGATAAGGCGCGAGGCACACTCGGATCTGAGCTGCATCGCCTGTGCTCGTCCGTGATGTTTTTACGTAAGCCAGCCAAAGAGGGTGAGCCTAGCTTGCTTACCACTAACCACATCGATGGCACCATGCCTAAGGTTCGTGCAGGCGCACCAGTACGCTGCTTCTTCCAATGGGACACGTATCGAGGTGACTTCTACCCGACTCAGGCATCGGAGATGATCAGCATCAGCCCTGAAGTAGCAGCTGCCGCACTGGAAGAGATCTTCTCTGGTCGCAATGGACCGGCACAGCCTATCGGTATGACCGAGCTGCGCAAGCAACTCAAGGATCTACTCGGCAATGCGAGCGATGCGAACTCAGCTTTCCGTTACATCTTCGCTGAAAACTGGGTCAAGCGCACATTCGGTGGGAAACTGTGGCCTGACTACGAAAAGATCAAATTGTCAAACCCTCATTTCAGCATGTCCAAAACTGAGTAAATTGTGGCATGTATTGAATATAGTCGTGACTGAGGGAACAGTGGACGCACCAAGTAACGGAACACCAGGGTCTCCGGCCCTAGTGACATCATCGATGTTTTTCTATGCCACCGGAGAGATCTTTTCGAAAGCATTTGACCCCCATTCGTGGGCTATGATCAACGGTCCGCTATCGACAATTTCCTTTCTGATATCGATAACAGCAGGTATATTCGCTCTGCATCAACGTCTTTCTAAACGTAAGCGGAGTTAAAATGGATATCCTGAAGGCTATCTTCAAGTGGATCTCAAAGCCAACTATGAATAAGTTGGCAACAGTCCTGGCATGTGTTTTCGTTGTGCTGTTCGTAGCATCGTTCTATGAAACAGCTGGTGAGCTGAGCTACTTCCCAGCAGCATGGTTGATCTCAAGTGGCAACATTGTGTTGCTCTATCTAGTAGATCGTGTCGGCTTCTCGAAGCTTAGTACAATTCACTACATTCAGTCCTACCCTGAAATGTATTACAAAGTCATCCTGCCCCTCTATGCGCTTTGCATCCTATCTGGTCCTATCGTTGCTCTGTTCTTGGCACGCGGCTAAGCCTGACTACAGGCCGTACCTCAAGCAATACGACAACATGATCGAAACGTCCTACAACCGTGGGCCGTTTATCGATTCAGCCAATAGGAAGTACGCATACTTAGGTGCGCCTTATTGCGCGTCTGCAGTATCCTTGATTCTGGACAGGTCTAAGGCTACAAGCCCTAAGATTCGATCAGCTTCAAGTCGGGCATTCATTACGAAGCAAAGCATCGATGCGCGCCGTGTTTGGGAAGGACGAGCAGTCCCGCCTAAAGACGGCGTGGTCGTTTATATCCGCAAAGGCGGAGGGCACATCGAGTTCATTGTGAGCCAAAAATCCCAGTACAAAATGGAATGCTTTGGGTTCAATACCAGCAAGCCTGGAGTACGCGGATCACAATGGAACGGCACTTGGAGCGGGTATAAGACAGTCGACCTGAAGAAGGTGTGCAGCCCTTACAACGTGTTTCGTGTAACACATTTCACTGCAGTGTCCTATGGAAAATAGTGGTTGGTGGCGCAATCTGATCATCATTACAGCCATGATTTGCGCTGTGATAATCTACGGTAAGTCTTGTTCTGGTGGAGATGGGCAGCCTTCGGTTGAGGTGCGCACTCGGACTATTGTACGTCCACCAGATACAGTGTATATTGACCGCGTCGTAGCGAAGAAAGTCTACGTACCGTACAAAATCGTGACCCAAAATGGGGATACGGTTTACAATCACGACACTGTATTCACATCTAAGCCATTCGTTGCCAGCATGGACACAATCATTGGTTGCAATCTCGTCAAGCTCAGCTATCGCTACCCTGAGAACTCCTTCGAGAATCTTACGTTCCGCTCTTGCCCGGACACGATTGTGCTGACAGACACTACCTACCGCACAACTACGACCAGCACATGGATTGAAGATGCTATCTACGTGGCTGGTGGTGTAGCAATCGGCCTGATTGGCGGCTTTATCGTAGGCGCCGCAAGATAATTCCCCACAGCATGTTGCATGGTATGATATATTTCGTACCTTTGCACATGATGCAATCACGAGACAGAGATATAGTCCTGGGAATACTGCTGCACGCGGCAGGGCTCCAGACTGTCCCGCAGAATTTGGCCGTAAGAGTAGCTGAAAGCATCAGCCCGGTCAACAAAGACAAGCGCATCTGGCAAGCATCTGACAAGTATATCGGTGCTCACTGGATTGTAAGCCTCGGCACAGATAAGGCTGAAGTTCTTAACTCGCCTACGTTCCACAGCACGTCATGGAGAGAGCTTGGCAGTAAGTGCATCGTCACTGTGGATGGCGAGCCTGCGGTATGCGCATCATTCCATGATACAAAACATGACCTGAGCCCTCCTGCTTTGTTGCGGTTCGGGCAAGAGTATGTGTACCGCAATCCATCTGGCCACACTGTATGGTTGCGTCCTGATTTAGTGAATGCAATCTTGGAACTCAACGGCATAGAGACGCCATGACCAACATCATTTACCCTGACGGCAGTGCTAGATTCAAAAGCTTGAGCAGGGTGCTTCAGGTCCCTATAGAAGTCGCAGCACAGCTGATCAAATCAGGGATGGAGTTTTTCTACTTTGAGGGTGGGCCGTTCCACGTGGAATACGGTGTAGATGTATTAGACCAACTGAAGGATCATGTCGAGCAGTGCAAACAAAAGCGCAGAATGCCAAGCAAGGAAAAGCGCTTGCCTACTAGAGTCCTCAGGGTTCTTGTGGTTGAGCCAGACGGCAGCCAATACGAGGTTGACAACCTACTCAACTGGCTGAAGCAGAAGTTCCCATCTAGATATCAGACGCTCTACTTCGCGGCAATGCGCAATCAAATCTGCGATGGATACAAGATCACCCGAATAGGGTGGGTAAAAACAACAGTACTCGGAACCAGTGAATTCGTACAGTCAAAGGACAAGCACAATGGAAAGCATTGAACTCAAGGAAGTGGAAGACGTAAGCTCAGCTGTAGCTCGCGAGCGTCAGAGCAAGCAGCAGATGATCGAAGCGATCAAGGATCTTGGCTGGACCAAGGAAGAGCTTCGTCTTATCTACTCAAAGATGCCAGAAGGTACGCCGCCACAAGAGGCATACGCTTTCCTGCGTCGTGCTCGTGATCTTAAGCTTGATCCTATCAGCGGCCAGATCATTCTGCAGTCACACTCTGTGAAGAGTGGAGAGGTGAAGTACTCGATCATCACTGGCGTCGACGGTTATCGCACGATGGCCATGCGCTCCGGTCTGTACGCGCCAGGGTCAGACACAAAGTTTGACTATGACGCTAATGGAGTTCTTAAGTCAGCTACGGTGTATGTACGCCGGTATCACCCAGACTCACAAACATGGCACGAGTCATCGGCGACAGCCCATTTCGAAGAGTATGCAGCGACATACTACAACCGAGATAGCCGTCAAAAAGAGCTGACCCCTATGTGGAAGAAGATGGGTCACACCATGCTTGAGAAGTGCGCTGAAGTCAAGGCGCTGCGTCGTGCATTCCCTGCAGAGCTTGGCGGGATCTACGCAGCTGAAGAAATGTACCAAGTCAACAACGGAGATGCAGATGTTCTGCAAGCGGCGGATGTCAAAGGTCGTCGCATCACAGCAGCAGCTGAAAGCAAGCTGCAAGGCAAGGGGTGATTTATGAGGTTATGGAAAGGGGCACAGTATATCAGCCACAAGAACCGCGAGGAGTGGCTGGCAATACGCAAAACACTGGGTGTAGGTGGATCTGAGTCTGCCGCTATCTTGGGTCTGAGCCCATATAGCTGCGCTGCAAAGGTCTTCTACGACAAGCTTGGCTTTAATCGTCCGACGCCTACGTCACTGCCGATGATCATTGGCAATGAGGATGAGGATAAGATTGCCAAGCTGTGGTCGTACTATGAGCCACATATTGGCTATGAGTCTATTGCCCGGAACTATGACGCGAAGCGCGTTATACGCAAGCCGATCAAGTTCAACAAGATCGTGGTCAACGACAAGTACCCGTTTTTGTTCGGGAATGTAGACCGTCTGTTCATGCGAGGCAAAGACCGCTCAATCCTCGAGATGAAGACAATCAACCACTGGGAGGCTAACAAGTGGGAATCGGGCGTGCCGATCCACTACGTGATCCAAATCCAGCACTACATGCTTATCTTCGAGGCGAAGTACGCAGAGCTCGCTATCCTTGAGGCCAACTCCCAGTTTACAGTTGTGCCATTTGATCCATCACCCGCAATCCACGAGCGGATCATAGAGCAGTGCCATAGCTTCTGGGAGTTGGTCAAGGAAGCAAGGCAGATCATTGATAAGGGCGGCACTGAGCTTGATATCCAGCATCTCGTGCCGGGACCAGATGGCAGCGACGCTTACACAGAGTTCCTGAAAGAAAAGCACGGCGGGTCTGTGCGTGATCCGGAGTCCGTGGTGACGGCGACGACTGAGGATCTTGCGCACCTGAAGTCGATGTTCGAACTTCAGAAAGAAATGGAAGAAATGCAGCGTCAGGTTAACTTGCACGAGCAGGCGTTGAGGAACCGCATAGTTGAGAATCCGATCCTGGACTTTGGCGATCAGTACGGCCGCGTTACATGGCGTCCAGACAAGAACGGTAAGCGCACATTCAGAACAAACAGCGTGAAAAAGGACGCAGTACTATCTCTATGAGGATCAATTCTAGCCGTGTAAAGGTGAACAAAGACGGTACTGTGCAGCTGAAAGAAAAGGCTATACAAGATCAGATTGTTCATTCGCTCATCAACATGGGGTATGAGGTCATCCGATTCAATTCAGGCGGTGGCAACGTATCTAACAGCGGTCGCGGCAGCAGATGGCTATGGTTCTTCTACTGGTTCGGTCGTATCGGTCAAAAGCGCCACAGAGGGGTGCCAGATCTTTACGTGTTCGGCAAGGGGATACAAGCATGGCTAGAGTGCAAGACAAAGAAAGGATCAATTCGAGATGACCAAGATGACTTCATCAGAGCACACACAGAATGTGGACTCGCAGCATACACAGTCCGAACTCTCGAGTCCGCGCTGGAGTATATCCAAGAACTACAAAGGGTACGAGATAACAATCTTCCCAAAGAAAAAGAGCCAGTTGTCGAAGAAGACAAGAAAGTGGGGAGTAGCCGTAAAGTCGCAAGGAAACGAGCTACTTCCAATGACTAACCACCATATCTATGACAACCCGGCCGTAGCATTCACAGCGGCTATGGCGATCATAGATGAACAAGGAGAATGACATGTCTGTATCCAACGAAGATGTAATCATTGACAGGCTGATGGGCATCCCCGCCTCACGCCTGCAGGCAACGTTTGATTTGTTGGGAAGCGTGATGGAGCGTCATGGCGCTTCGCACATCGGCAACCTAGTCACGTCATTCTCACGGCAACATGGCCTTCCGCAAGTAAGCAATCAGCAATTCATCGCAGCTATGGAGAAAGCATTGAACAGAAAGTTGCTCATGCTCGACCCAGAAACTGATATCAACAATCTTATCTCTTAGGAGTCACGATGTCTGAGATCGTAAATCTCGACGGCACACCAGCCAGCTCTGAGCAATCAGAGGAATCAAGTCAGCAGCCGCAGCAGCCAACATTCGCCGGCCTTGTCGGTATCGAAGACGGCAAGATCGTGTTGCGCATCGAAACAAACTTCGACCCATTCTCACAGCTAGGTGCAGCTGAACTTCTTAAGCAGAACATCCTGCAGAAGTACTTCTGGCCTAACTCATCAGGCGAAGAGCAAGCTAATGCATGAGGTTCCTTCAAGTCGCGGTTATGCTGAAGCTATACGTTTGTATGGCTTGGGCAAGGAATGCCTGGCAGCGCAGAAGGCTGGGCTTTCCGACCGCGCCTTGTCGGTTCTTACAGGGGCGAGCATTCAGACGATACATGAAGCTATCAAGGTCGCGGCTATGTACGCGGACAAGTCGGCTTTTATCTCTGCGTTCGAGTCTCATGAACTGCCACCACTGGCATCCTATAGGACATGGGGTACCTTCCTCATGCACCTAGGCATAGCGGGCACTACCGTAGGCGAGGCTGAAAATATCTTGTCATCAGTGAAAGACGGCATACTCCGATTTGTGTATATGGCGTCTAGTGCAAGCGATGCGGACATTGGTTCTAGGATGCTAGCGCACATTAGGGCATGGGTATCAAACCATGTACCTACGACTCAGTGGGTCGAGGATGAAAGGGCTTTTGTTGCATGTGCTCCTTGCTGCTATTGTGGCAAAGACGGCGAGCAGCACAATCTCATTGAAGTGGAGTCCTTCCTCGTCCCGATGTGCAACACATGCAAATCAGAAGGTGTCAGCCCGAAGGATGTTGATTACAAACTTGTAGCTAGGATGTATTCTGCCTATGCCAGAGAATGTAGCGCGTCAGCTGACATCTACCGCTAGGAAGTCAATAGTATCACTGCCTGAATCTACGGCAGCGATGCTCGAGTTCCTTCGGTGTACACTGCAGGAAAGACGTGGCGTCAAGCATACAAAGTCTGACGCCATGATGATTGCTGTTGAAACTGTTCTTAGCATCCTGAAGGATGAGGCTATTATCATAGCCAGGAATATCAGGTATGAGAACATCATAGCGGTCAAGTCTCTCAAATTCACATACCCAAAGGTGTGCGATGCCGAGATACGCAAGCTGGCAAGAGAGTACCAAGTCTCCCGCAGGGCGCTTGTACACGCTTGTATTAGCATGTTCTCTAAGGCGTTGATAGCCAACGACTTAAGGTCTCTGTACCGCCAGGTGCATCCATCGGACATCCTCAAAGAAGAGCGCGCACGGCTCGCCCAGCATGTCGAACCTCCAAAGGTTCACAAGTCTAAGGCGAAGATGAGAAAAGCAAACAGGAAAAAGGACCAAGCAAACATGGGATACAGAAGTTATCTTGCTGAATTCGAGGCTTACTTAGACCATTTCGGTGGAATCGACCAGATGGTTGACAAGGAGCTGACAATCCCTATCTACACGCTGCCGATCAAAGGAATGGTGGGTAAGAAAGCTGAGCTAGAACTACCTATCCCGGAGAACACAGGCCGTTTGTTTACAGCAAGGATGTGGCGCCGTGGTCGAGGTCTGAACCTTACTATTCATGCAGCTACAAATGCGATCTGTGGTTTGGAGGTTGCTGTTGTTCAAGACGCAGAGACTAATGAGCTGCGTGAAATTGATCCACCAGACCTGCCTGTAGGGTCTGTATGGCGTTTGTATGACATCTACAGGAATATCGACTGGCCGTATGTGGCCAAAGCAAACACAATCATTTAGGAGGAGCCATGGCGCTCGAAACAAAGATCGTTGGTCGTATCACCCACCTCGGAGCAATCGAGACATTCGGCGAGAATTCTACCGAATCCCTGCGCGCTATCATCGCAACGGACGAGAAGTACCCGAATCACTATGAGCTCAGCTTCTACGGGCCGAAGGTGGATCTGGCCAAGCAATACGCAGTAGGAGACATTATCGAAGCCGAGATCTCTGTCCGTGGCAATCTTAGCAAGAAGGACCCAAGCAAGGCTTGGATGTCGATGAATGTCATGAATGCTCAGAAGCTCCAAGGGTCGACTGCCCAGGCTCAATCCAAGCCACAGCAGCGTGACTATACCAAGGCATTTGACGACGTCCCATTCTAAGCAAGCTCTATGAGCATGTAAGCGCAAGGGAGGTAACTTCGTGGAAGTTGTCTCCCTTGTACTATGAATAAAAACCTTGTCACTCGACCGAGAGCCATAGTTACCATGCAAGATGGTCGCGACGGCATTATCGGACGCACAAAAACTGGCCGTGTCGGCGTTATCACAAAGCGCTATGCGGGTCCTACCATACAGCCTGGAGAGGTATGGTTGGTAGACGTAGTCCGTGACTACGATCGATTCTTTATCATGTTGCCTACGGAAAAGGTAAAGGATGCCTCCTAAACGCCCCAGAATAGTCCCGTCCCAGACAGACCTATCTGTACAGGACGTACGTGATTACTCGACGCCCGAAGGCGCCGCCATGGCTAACGAGGAAATGCGCCGTCTTAAGATGGCCATTGAAGCTACTCGTGACCAAGGGCAGGCAGCTGTGGGCGCAGGCGAAGGCGGTAGTGCATCTGCTGCAGGGACAGCCGTAGCCGAGCAGTACATATGGTCTATCTCGGTCAACACTGAGCTTGTAGGCGAGGGTGTACCAACTGGGACGAAGGTCAACTTCATAGCTGGCGACGGCGTCCAGCTTACCCGCAATGGCACGAACATAACTATCTCGGCTACAGGCCAGATGCAGTGGACTGCCAACGCAGACTCTGGCTCGGTCAATGTGCAGCCAGGATCATTCGTCCGGTTCACTGGGGCTAATGGCGTAACAACAACAGCCGATACCTCGACGAAATCAATCATCATTGATCGTCCACTGCAAATCAAGCAGCGTGGGATAGAGATCGGCCAGCCAGATACGGTAACGCTTGACTTCTGGAATAGAGAAAGCCATCGTTCATCGGAGCATACATCTCCAGTCTTCTTTCATGTACATGATTTAGAGGACGGTACTAGGCGTATTCATGCATGGGTGACGCCAGGCGATTACACATGGGACTTCCTTACCCAAACGAATGTTCCTGAAACGATCAACAGCGGCGAACAGGTAACATTTACCGGCGGCGCAAACGTAACGGTAACGAACGTTGGCAACGTCATTACCATCGCAGCTAACGCAGCTGCCGGCACACTGCAGCTGCAGCAGGAAGGCGTAAACATCGGCCCAAACGATACAGCAGTTATCAATTGGGACAACGCTACCGCTCTTAAGCCAGCCGGTTATACAAGCCGTGTATGGACAGAAGTCATAAATGACGGCGGTGGTGTACGACGATTGATCGCATGGTATGAGCCTGGGTCCGGTGGTAGCTACTACTGGAATCTGCAAGCTAACGGCGGTGCGATTGAACAGATCGATACTGCAGAAACTGTGAACTTCGCTGCTGCCGGCAACTTGACAGTGGCACGCACAGGCAACACGATTACGTACAGCTATACTCAGCCAGCTCCATACTATTGGAACATACAGGCCAATGGTGGGGCGATCGAACAGATTGATACTACCGAGACTGTAAACTTCGCAGCAGCAGGCAATCTTACTGTTGCCCGTGCTGGCAATACGATCACCTACAGTTACACGCAACCAGCGTCATACTACTGGAATCTGCAGGCTAATGGTGGTGCGATCGAGCAGATCGATACAACGGAGTCAGTCAACTTTGCAGCTAGTGGCAATCTTACCGTAGCCCGGACAGGTAATACAATTACCTACAGCTACACTCAGCCTGCAGCCTACTACTGGAACTTGCAGGCTAGCGGCGGACCAATCGAACAAATCGATACGACAGAGTCAGTCAACTTCGCTGCATCTGGCAATCTGACTGTAGCTCGTTCTGGCAATACGATCACTTATAGCTACACACAACCGGCAGCCTATACATGGACGGCTAGCAATGGGCCAACAGACGTAACTGTTTCCGCTAGCAACGAAGTCACTTGGACTGGCGATAGCGGTGTTACCGTTAACCTTAACTCTCTGACTAAGACGTTCACAATTGATCGCCCTCTTCAGATTGAGGACGACGGCGTGGCGGTCGGTGATGACGCAACGCTTGCAATCAACTTCGATAGCAATGGCGGAACCGGGACATCTTATGCTGAGTTCGAAGTAGCTGACGTAGGTGGTGGTGAGCGCCGTGTCCGCGTAAAGTACAACGCTGGAGCAGGCCAGTACTGGTGGAACTTGCAGGCAGGTGGCGGTGCCATAGAACAAATCGATTCAAATGAGACTGTAAACTTTGTCGCCGGTGGAGATTTAACGGTTGCGCGCGTAGGCAATACAATTACCTACTCGTATACGGCACCTGTCACTACCTACTCTTGGTATGCTGGCGATGCCTCAACATCGACGCAGGTAACAAACGGCGAGTTTGTCCGTTGGCAAGGCGATAGTGGAGTCACTGTCAGCCTGAATACGGCGACTCAGATGTTCACGATTGACCGTCCTTTGCAGTTGCAACAGGAAGGCACGAACATAGGCAATGACTCAACTGTAACGATCAACTGGGACAACGCTACTGTAGCCAAGCCGGTTGGTCACACAGGCCGTGTATGGACAGAAATCATTGATGACGGTGCAGGCGTGCGCCGTCTTATCGCGTGGTACGAGCCAGGCGCTGGAGCTTACTATTGGAATCTCCAGGCTAACGGCGGTGCCATCGAGCAAATCGACAGTGCTGAGAACGTAAACTTCACAGCATCTGGCAACTTGACGGTAACGCGAACAGGCAATACCATCAACTACGCCTACAACGAGCCTGCGCCATATACATGGACGGCATCTGACGGCACGAACACAGCCGTGATCTCAACAGGTGAGACTGTAGTCATCACAGCTGATGCGACAGCTACGGTTACGTTCAACGCCAGCACCCAAACGTATACGGTATCTCGGCCTTTAACACTGAAGCAATCTGGCACGGCGGTAGGTAACAACGCTACACGTGAGATTAACTTTGCCAATGCTACGCTGACTAAGCCTGCTGGCTATACGGCCCAAGGTTGGGTCGAGGTCACTGATAATCCTACCAGCGGAATCAATCGCGACATCAAGGTATTCTTCGAGCCACCTACATCGACGTATGGTTGGAACATCGAAGCAGATAATCCTATCGGAACTTCCGCAGCCGTAGTTAACGGTGCTACAGTCAAGTTCAGTGGGACTAATGGCATCATTACCCGAAGGGTCAATGACGACATTATCATCTCCATCAGCGACGATTATGGTCCGACAGGCGATCCTGGACAAAAGCAAATTAGCGGTTTCATTGAATTCCCGAACAATGTAGCTGATTACTTGGGGTCTGTGGCTTACAGGTACGGTACTCGGCAGTTCGTTGACATCCAGCATAACTTTGACCTTGGCAACCAAAACGCATTTGAATTACACTTGATTGATGTCAATCATGATGATGCTGGCCTTCTCATAGCATACAGGAGTGGTTCCTTGACTATGGCTGGCGAGCTCATTGGCCCGACTTACAATGCACAAACCTTCCCTCAAGGGCATGTTAAGTTCAGGAATATCCCGCACTGGGCCGCGATCGACAATAACACAGTTCGTGTATGGGCTACTATGAGCCGAGGTAAGCCTACGTCAATGAAGTTCTGGTATACTTTGAGGTCGTTCTAATGCCGTTTCCAGATCTATCAACGGGCATATTGCCATGGATGAACCAGAGAACGTCTGGTCGTCCAACGAGCGGAGCGCGTACGTTTTCGTATGGTGCGCCAATCGTATTCCGCTGGATCGAAGATCCAACTTGGGCTGTGCCTCCTAGGCTTGATCCAAAGCCACAAACGTTTGTCATCTACGCTAACGGCGCCTACACAAATGTAGGTACAGTAGACCATTACCCATGGGTTCAGATCTTACAATCTAACCCAGCAGCCCCGACGTACACAGTCGCATCGCGTTCCGCGTTGTATGCAATAACCCCTACACAAGTAGGGCAGTCGGCACTTGTTACTAGCGATAACAGCTATTGGTGGGCACTCAACGACAAGTTGAATAAGCCATTGAATCCAATCATTTGGGTACCTATCCGCATTAAGACTCCTGCCGGCACTACGTCAGCTTTTGGCGTACCGAATGCAGAAGTCTATACGTGTACGGTTCCTGTCGATGACCTGCCAAAGCCTAACAACCGAGAGCGTGTATCTGGCGGATACTATGAGTTGTGCTGGAACGGCAACAACATGCACTCGCCTGATTATGATGGCAACCTCATAATCTTGCCGGCTGGCTATGATCTGCACAAAGACATCTTTGACCGCACAGAACTCAACTCTCGTGTAGCTGGCGAGAAAGCGCTGTTCGAAGACGAGTTCATCACGGCGTCACAGGTAGAAGCTGGCACTGGCATTACGCTGAAATGGCGAAAGCTTGATGGATCTTTGACTGGTTACTCTACTGCGGCTGCTAAAGGTGGCAATCTGGTCATTGAGGCCAATGCGCAAGCTGTTACCATCGAGGGAGCAAAAAGCAACGCTGGTATCTACTACACAGGTAATATCGGCACGATGCAGTTCCGTGACAAGCCGATGCTTGTTGTTGAACCTAACGATACACAGATCCCTATCCATTCGAATGTCTTCACTGATGATGAAGGCAAGACTGTGGTAATGCAGCATGCGGTACATAACAATCTGTACGCATCGCGTTACGATATCCTGGGCAATACAACGTACCCAATGGATATTGCTGGGTTTGACCAACAGACTATCCATCATCTGCGATTCAATGATAGCCTTGATGTAGCGTGGAACTTGACCGGTGTGCGCATCCCGACAGTCACGCCTGAAGGTACGGTCTATAGGAAGGGCATCGCCATCTCAGCGAGCGTGAACTTCCCTGTCGCCTATACTTGGAATATCACTGATGCGGATAATCTCAGTCCGCAGGTCGGCACCCTAACATCAAGCGATACGCTAACTGTCGATGGTGTGGATGGTGTATCGGCAACCGTCAGTGTAACAAGCGCGACAGACATCAAGCTGACCATTAGCCGCCCTATCTTGGCGCAAAAGAATGGCACTGACATAGGCAATGGTTCAACCATAAGATTCAACTTCGAAGACAATTGGGTTGAAACTGGACGTACCCCTATCCGCTTCGATGTAGTAGACACTGGCTTAGGTGTGCGCCGGATTCGTGGGTCAGTACCTTCGGCAGAAGCAAGAGACTTCACAGGCAATCTTTCTACGATATGGTACGATACAGATAACACTAATCGTGAAATTTTCCGCTTTGGCAAGTTTGCCAATATTTTCCGAAGAGAAATATTGGTAGGACCATGGGGATATCAAGTAGATCAGCAAAGTGATTCTAACTATGCTGGCACAGAGTCTGACGCCAATTGGGATGACCAAACATTTGATAAGCCTAATCTAGGACAGTCACTGTTCCCAGTATCCCAAGCTTACACTAAGTATGCCAGGGTCTCTAAAGCTGGCCTCTATAACATCTCGGCTACAACACAGGGCAAACATTGGGTTGATCCATCTTGTGCAGGGAATTATAGGCAAGGCATAAATAATCGGCTGCATTACTTCATACTTACAGGCAAAGACATAAACGCTCTAAAGATCCATAAGTCACTAGACATATGGCATGACAGGCAGATCTTTGGAGGTAATGCGGTAGGAGCAGGCAATGCATTCGTCGGTCATTTTTCATCTCAAACTTGGTCATTACAAGGAACTACTCTGGTGTGGTTGGAAGAGAATGATCTGATAGGCCATATGATTGGATGGTGGCCTTTGGCGCCAGATAATAATTCATACCAAGTTGAAGACCGTTTCCAATTCGCACCACGATACCACGCTTGTGAGATCCAGCTTATTGCTGCCGCGTCAGAAATAAGCAGCGAGTATGCGAAGGTCTTGCATAAATTGTATGGCCGAGCTCAATACTCTTGGTACACACAAAACTTCTAAACTATGATCACCAGCACAGAACAGCTTGACAGACAAGACGGATATATCCTGCCATTCAATTCTCGTGTGGTAACTCCATCGCGTGTATGGCGTAACGCATCACCGATTGCGAATACGACTTCCGAGAGCACTATCCAATCTATAGAGCTATCTGGGAATGAGTTACTCGGCGGTAGCGCTGTCCTGCTGGATATGTCAAACACAATCCTGAATACCAGTGGCTCAGCGTCAACATTCAGGTTTAGGGTCTATGTGCAGGATGTTGTAGTCTATGATGACACCTCTCCTGCTCTATCCTCTGGCCCTGGCTTTATCGCGCAGTCTATCTCACTACGCTGCTTGATCGATGCAGCAGCTTGGTCCGTCCACACTTGTGGCAGTTTCCTGACAGGTGGGCGAGGAATCACGTCAACAGGGATAGCTGGCGATCTTTCTACATCAAGCGCTATGCCTTCGACGCCATTTGTCGGGAACAGTGTAAATTACCGCGTTGGTGATTTACTGAAGATCAAGATCACTGTAGAGATGTCGGTGGCTAATTCTAACCTTCAGTACAACAACATCTACAATCAACTCCAAATCATAACAGGATAATCAACATGGCAGCAACAATGAAATCTGCCGTTCTTAGTACGGCAAATACTAACCGCGACGGCACCGGCACACTCGTCGACGTAGTCACGGCTCCAGCCAATGGATGCATCATTGAAGAAGTCACAATGGCAGCCACAAGCAACACAAACGCTGGGATGCTCCGTGTATTCATCTTTGACGGTACCAATACGCGTCTTGAGCGTGAAGTTACTGTAGAAGCTATCACGCCTTCTGGCAGTGTCCGTGCTTTCCAGAAGTCGTTTCGTCCTACAGGCCTGAAGCTTACGTCTGGACAGAAGCTCCAGATGTCTACTCACCTAGCGGAAACATTCCACGTTGTAGCAACCGTCATTGAACTTTAAGGTGCACTATGCCAGCCGGATGGATAACACATACAGGATCTCTTACAACTGCAGCTGGTGCCTCATCGAATACATCGTTTGACGGTACTGGTAGCATCATCGAGGTAGTCCCTACGGACAACAACCACGTACGTTCTGTCCTTGAGATCCACATCACTTCACGTGGCATAACAGACAACAACATGATTCGCGTGTATAAGTACAGTGCTGAAGACTCAGCATGGATACCGCACAGCGAAATCAATGTTTCTGCTGTTCCTGTTGTAAGCGAACAAGTGCAGCGTTGGTCTGTACGCAAACTTCCATTAAATTTGCTCCTAGACCCAGCAGACAAGTTGGGATTTTCGGCACACATTATCGGCACATCCCCGGCTAACGAATTCTATGTTACCGTCGAAGCCGAGCTTTTGTAAGGAGGAGTTATGAGCGAGGAAGTGGGCACGACTGAAGTAGTAGAAGAATCTACGCAGACGCCTGATCAGAAGGCCACAGAGGCCACCAAGATGCTAATCGACTACATCGAGTTCCTACGTAACCGTGCTGGTGGCGAGATCTCGTTGAACATCAACGTTACATTGGGAAGCGTGCAGTTCGCATTCGTGCCTAGCGCGCCTGTAGAAGAAACCGAAGAAACACCTCAGACCCTAAGCTGAGTTGTACTCCAAATGAAAAAGGCCAGGTTATCCTGGCCTTTTTTCTTTATTTACTTGGCTAGATCTCGCATCGTATTCAGCCATTCCATCATCTGTACTGATGTTGGCTGTTTAGTACCACCGCCGCCAATCAATTCGCCACCTTCATATTTGCCTGCTACTCCTACTGTAGGCCAAATTTCTGGCATAGCCCATGGTGGCAAACGGTTCTGTGCAATTTGTCCACCAGGGATGGTACGGCCCAGCAACCCAACTTGTGCGCGAGCAAGATCCTGACCTGCTTCAGGGAGGAATTGGTCTGCTTGTGCAATTGCCTCCTTTGGGATAGCGCCGCCTGTCATAGGATTGAAACCAAGCTTTAGAAGGCCACGATATGCATCTGCTTTAGACTTTGCTTCTTGCAACTGCCGCATCTGCATAGCTGCGTTGTTGACGAAGTTGCTCGTCTGCTCGCTTAGGCCCTGCAGCATACCAAGACCGAAACGATCAGCGGCTTGCGCTCCAGCTTCGGCTGGGTGTACAATGTATTGTGCCATAGTTATTACCTAATGTTTCGTGTTCCTGAAATGAAGTTGCCAGCCGAGCGCCCAAACAGAGCGGAGATCACATCGCCTTCTTGAGTGCCAGTGCTGGTTGTTCCCTTTGTTGCTTGATCGCCCAATTTGTTGGAAGCACGGTTGAGCAGGATCTCATTGAGGGCACCTGTCGCACCTTGACCGCCAAGACGCTTAAGCAAGTAGAGTGGGTCTTCTTGAGCGCGCATGCCAGCTTGCTGAGCGCCGAAGTCACCAAGCGAGCTGATAGCGCCCGCAGTAGTACCACCAAACTTCTGCATAGCAAAAGGCTGGAACATTTGCAGACGATTCTGAAGGTCCGCTTGACGGGTTTGCTCAGAAGCGGCGAATGCAGAGCCAGCTTGCTGCAAGCCTTGCTGCTGTGCTTGCGTGCCCTGCATCAAAAGGTTGCCAAGTGTTTGGCTGTTTGACTGTCCTAGATTCCCAGCGATACCAGCAAGTGCGGCAGCTGAAGCTCCACCTGCGCCAGCCTGCTCCATAAGAGCGCGGCGTTGATTGCCAAGGTTTTGTTCGGCCTGGGCAGTAGCAAGGTCAGTCATTTGCTGGCCACTGCTGAGTGCCTGAGAGCCAAGCGATTGCTGTTGCTGTTGGGCACGACGTGCATCTGCGGACATGGTGTTGACCAGTTCGCGAGACTTCATCATCGACTCACGGTTGGCAGCTGCTCCCTCTGCTCCTGAAGCTGTATAGCTAGCAGCTTGTTGGATTCGGGCAGCATCTTCTATAGCTTTGTTCGTAGCAGCGTTAGTCGCACTAGATCCACCGTCTGAGATGCCGAACGCATCGCCAAGACCTTGGAGGATTCCTGGGGCCAGTGCTCCGAAAAGTGGAGCCCCGATCCCAGGCAGTGCAATGCCTGCCGCAGCACTACCTGCCTGAAGCAGTAAGTTCTTGAAATCAAATGCCATGGTACATCCTAAGTAACTTTGTCGTAAATTACACCATGCGAACAAAAAACAAGCAGACAGGGATTGAGCCGCGCGACATGAGCGACGACGAATACGAGCGCATGCAAACGCGGATGAGTGCTGCCAGAAGGGCCACCGGCCCAGATAATGTCGTGCTAGCTGTCAATAGGATTATTGATGGCTTAGATATCGACATTGAGACTCTTAGCAAGGGAGCTACTGCAGCTTTAACATTGGGTCTTGATAAACTTCAAGATATCATTGCTGAGACTGCAGACGATAACATTCGCATCAAGGCGATCAACACTGCTGTATCCATTGCTAACCACGTCATACGTAGGCGTGAGCTAGCCATGGAGGAGGGCGGGTCTATCACAGTGCATGTGAATGCAAACCACGTGCCTCCAGCGCTAGCAGAGATCGCTGCAAATAACTCTTCAGATGGCGAACAACACGGTCATTAACATATCCGAGCAGATTAAATTTCACGACAAGCAGCGTGAAGTTTTTGAATGCATCGGAAAAAAGTCTTACATCGTAGCCGGTGGAGCTCGGGGCGGTGGGAAGACATACCTCGCCGTCGCTATCGCGGTACTGTGCGCTATCTTGTTCCCCGGTCTCCGTATCATGGTGATACGTAAGAGCTTAGATGAGTTGCGCCAGCAAATCCTTGAGCACGAGTTGTTCGGAAGATACTACCCAGGGAAGCTTTTCAAATGGCGCGAAGCTAAGAAAACAGCTTACTTCCCGAACGGATCGATCATCTACTTCCGCTCCATTGAAGAAGAGAAAGATGTTCGGAAGGTTCAGGGTATCGAAGTCGGTTTGCTGATTCTTGACGAAGGCAACCACCATACGGAAATGACTATCCGGAAGCTCCTGTCTTCGTTGCGGGACTTCGGCAATACTAGGTTCAGGCCTACAATGATTATGACCTGTAACCCTGGTGGTGTCTGTGATGACTACATCAAGCGTTACTGGATCCACAAGAATTATGCCGAATGGGAGCCCAAAGAGCTCATCAAAAAGGATGAGTACGCATACATTCCGTTTGGTGTATACGACAACCCCCACGCTACAGAAGACTATATCGACTATCTCGAGACTCTTCCTGAAGACCTTAGAGCTCAGTGGCTCCTTGGATCTTGGGACGTTATGTCTGGCTCCTTCTTCTCAGAATGGAATCCGGGCATACACATCATGGAGCCATTCGAGATCCCAAAAGAGTGGGTGCGCTTCCGATCGGTTGACCTTGGGTACGGTTTGCACCCGAGCGTATGCCTCTTTGGTGCGCAAGACCCTGCCACTGGGGTTGTATATGTATACGACGAGGTGGCGACTAAGGACACGACCGAGATTTTCATTGATATGATCCTGAATGCTAGTGGCGACGCAGAGTTTGCCACAACATTCTTTGACCCGAACTCGATGAAATCGCGACGCGGTGAGACGGCGGGTGCCCTCAGCCCGGCACAAATGTTCGAGACAGAGGGCATATACGTACAACCCGCTATCAATGAACGGGTTAACGGCTGGATAAACGTCAAGACATACATGACGCATAAGCCACCAGAGCGGTCTACGCGACTGCGGATCTTTGCAAACTGTCGTGGACTGATTGACACCATCCCTATCCAGCGCTATATCGACGGCAAGAATGACTTGAACACCCGTGGCAAGGACGACTACGTTGACGCATTGCGTTACCTGTTGTCGCATATGCCATATGGCGCTACTATTGATCAAGACGGGGTCGTCACGTCTGATATAAAAGTAGGCATTGAGCGAGAACGCTATGGTAATTTGCCTAGCAAGAGTAGAACAACAGCCAACCAGTACATAATCACAACTGAAGAAGGCTTAGAGGTTTCGCCCTACGCTTTGTTCTAGGAGATAACATGAAGTCACCCGGAGAAAAGATCGTGCGTACATACCGCATTAAGCTCAAGGCTGAGAAGCCTACTCCTGAACCTGAAATGGAGAATGAAATGGGAGATCAAGAGCTCGCCGACATCCTGCATGAAGCAGCGCTCAAGGTTGAAGAAGGCGACCTGGAGTCAGCGATGGAACTCGTAGATACATTCTACGAAAAGTGTTCTATGGCTGGGGATTCTGAAGAAGACATGGAAGAGGAATATGACTGAGCAAGAGCCGTTCAGCAAAACTGGGCTACCTGACCAAATTATTGGTGAGCAAGGCTTGGACGTCGAATCGATGACAGACGTGTACACGCGTATCTGGGAAGATCTCGAGGCCGCACAGCCATTGTTCTCGGCAGCCTGGGATGCAGCGCGCTTGAACTCAGCGTTCGTTCAGGGTAATCAGTGGACGGAGCAGGAGCGGGAAGCTTTCTACCTACAGAAGCGCCTGCCCTATGTATTCGACCAGATCTCACCCAAAGTCAACGCTATCTTGGGCGTGCATTCGTCGCGTCGCGTAGAAGCATCGGTCGTTCCCACAGAGCCAGGCGATGAGAACTTAGCCAATGTGGCTACTCGTCTAGTCCGCTGGTGCGAACAGATCAATCGCTTCGACAGTATTGAGAACGAAGTGTTTGCGGATATGATTGTCAAGCGTCTCGGCGCTACGGTCGTCCGCTGGCAACTCAGTGACACTCTGTCTGGCCGACCGATCGTAGAGCGCATCCCAGTATACCAGCTTATGTGGGACCCGACTTCCACAGACGGCAACCTCAGTGACGCACGCTGGATGGCACGTATACAGCCGATGAGCCGATTGGACGCCATCGAGCAGTGGCCAGAACACGAAGAGATCATTGCTAACGCAGCTTCGTTGGGTATCGACAACGTCCTGAACAATTACGATGTCATGACTCCTCGACAGCAGGAGTATGCCTACGCGGTCGATGCGATCCGTGACCGTGCCCGACGTGGCGAGATCATTGTGGTCGAACACTTCGAGCGTATCAAGCACTACACGTATATCGTGTCGGACGGAATCGCAACTGAGCTCACAGAATATGACGAAGAAAGCGTAGCGCAAAGCCACTTAGAGGGCTTGATCACGCAGTACGCAGAGGGCGGAGAGAACCTGCTAGATGAGGATGGAGATGACAAAGTTCGCATCATTCGGCTTGAGCGTAGCCGTCTTGTATATTCGGTTCTCATCGGCGGTCAGTGCGTTGTTCGTGAAATCACGGAACTTCCTGACTTCCCTTGGCAAGTAGCATTCTGCTACCACGATGACGGAGAGTACTGGTCATTTGTTGACCAGCTAATTGACCCGCAGCGTTTTGCCAACCGCATGATCTCTGAGCTCGACAACCAGATTGGCCGAGGCAACAAGAACATCATGACCGTAGTTGAAGCTCGCCTCAAGCGTGGCTTCAGCATCAAGGATCTCAACGAAGAAAAGTCGAAGGTATCGCCGACAATCCCAGTGCTGTCGCACGACGCTCTGAATATTGTCCCGAACCAAGCAGTGCAGCAAGAGCTGCCGACAGCAATCAGCCTAGCTATCGACCACATGACAGACGTCGTTGGTGGCCGTAACGCTCTTGGCCTCCAAGAGAACGCAGCTGAATCAGGCGCAGCCGTACGTGCCCGCCAAGAAGCTGCCGGCATGGCTCGTATGCCAGTGTTCACGCACGTCAACGAATGGCGCCGCCGAGTCACAGAAATGTGCCTATGGTACATGCGACGTTACTTGGCGCCAGGTCAGCAGCTTCGGATCTTGGGTGACGAAGGTAAGCCAGAGTGGATCCAGGCAAGCAGTGAAGTCCTTGACTCATTGGCCAACACTCGCATGGACATTGTCATCACTGAAGCTATCGATACAGGAACGGCTAAGGAGCGTCAGTTCGTACAGCTTAAGGAGCTGTTCCAGACCATTGGTTCTGCGCTTCCGCCTGATGTCGCGATCATGGCTATGCTTGAATACTCAAGCCTCGAGCAAGCCACGAAGGATAAGATCGTGGCCATGCTGCCAATGGTTCAAGAGTACCAAGCAAAGCAAGCAGAAGAAGCAAAGATGGCCAAGTTGCAGCAGTCTGCGCAGGACTCTGTGCTTCGCAAACAGTTCAAAGATCAGATCGAACAAGAGATGGCTGTATCCGCCGCACAGTCTCTCGCAAATCCTACTTTGGGCGGAATAACATCTACTCCGTAGATTTCTTGAGAGGATAACATGGAAGGAAACTTTGAAGACCAACAGGTCGACGGGTTTGAGGAAGTCGAAAGCGAGCAGTTCGAAACAGAAGAACAGCTTGATGGAGATGAAATCGAGGCCTCAGAAGACGATGTGGTCGAGGACTTTGACAGCGATGTCGAGGAAGGCGAAGAGGAGGAAGACTCCGAAGAGCCGTTCCGGGTCATCATTCCGATCCGTCAGTTAGACGGTAAGACTGTTGAAGAAGAGATCGATGAGGAACAACTCGTCGACCTTGCAACGAAGGGCAAGCATTTTGATGAGCTGTATCGCCAAGCAGTGGTTCTCCAGAACCAAGCGGTACAATCTAAGGAGCTTGTCGAGTTCGTAGCGCGTGACCCGATTTCATCCCGAATCGTCACAATGCGCATTCAGGGATATTCTGACCACGATATTCTCAACCATCTGCAAGAGATTGTAGCGATGAACACACAACCTGAACAGCAAATCGACGATCCATATTTCGATTCACTTGACGATACGCAACGTCAAGCATACAAGCGTATGCAAGATCGCCTTGAGCAAGAGGCAGCGCAGCGTCAGGAAATGGATAAGCAGCTGAAGGCTATGCAGATCGAACGCTACACAGAGGCGACGATCAACCATAACCAGAAGGTGTTCGACGAAGCTCTCGAGCGCAATGGTTACGATTACAAGGGTAGTGAACAAGAAAACAAGCGCGTACATGAGGCCATGCAGGCTCTGTTCCCTGGTGTTGACCCACGCCGGGTACGGTTCTCAAAGGACCAAGTGGACGCAATCTTTTCTCGAGCTGGTCTCGGAAAGCGAACAAACAAGGCAGCCACGCAAATCAAGCAAGCCACAAAGGCAAGCTCGGCTCCGCGTGTTGTCGGTGGAAGCAAGAGCGCAGGTAACAACCGTCGCGCTGCACAGCCACACCAGATTGCTTCGCCCGATGAGCGCCAGCGCAAGCTGATGAATTTCGGAATCTAATAACTAATTAGGAGCACGCCTCATGGCATGGCAAAACAACACGCGACGCGGCCTGCGGACCACACAAACGGTCAATCCGCAGAACGTACGTCCATCAGTATCGGAGCAGATTCGTGAACTGTATCCGGAAGCAACACCTATCGTCTACCTCATGGAGAAGCTCTCCAATGCAGGTAAGCCCAAGAGCAAGAAGGTTCAAGTACGTAAGTACTATGCAACTGACATGCTCGATCAACTGACATCTGCGACAGCTGGTACAGCAGGCGAAGTACGTTTTGGCCGCATCACAGTGGCACAAACATCACGTCCTGGCCAGAGCGGTGTATTGTACTACCCACAAGACAAGCTTTATATCGTCGCAACGGGTCAGACGGTAGAAGTTTGGATGACACCAGATGCAGCGTACAAGGTCAACGGCAGCGAAGTAACTCTCTCTGCAGGCCTTACGGGCAACACGACGACACGCACAGCTCCCGGCACAATCGTTGTCCGTGTTGTTGAGCCAGTCAACTTCGTTGCTCCATCGTCTTCAGACTTCTGGCACCTCGGTCGTACAATCTGGGAATCTCAGCCAATCGGCGCACAGAGCTACCAGCGCGACGTTGTGTTCGACTACAACTTCGTTGAGCACAAGGAGTGGGTCCTCGAGTGCACAGAAGACGAAATGGACTACATCGACACTTATGGTTCTATCAAGGACTGGGACTTCCAAAAGAAGCAGACAATCCGCGAAGCAAAGGACCAAGTCGACAGCACGATGTGGTTCTCGGAGCGTCATATCAACTATGACCAGCCGAACCGTCCAACGCACCACATGCGTGGTATCCTGAACGCGATCAAGACAAACGTTACGCTGTACAACCCACAGCAGACGAACCTTGATTTCGAGAACCTTGTCTCGGACTTCATGTACAAGCAAGCGTTCCTCCATCAGGGCTCGAAGCGCAAGTTCGCTTTCGTAGGCGCTGAGTTCCTCAACAACTTCAACAAGGCGTTCCGTGACTACCGTCGCTCTGACATCAATGTCAGCAAGCAGACACCAGGTCTCAACATCACGTCTTATGTCTGGATGGACTATCAGATCGACCTCATCCGTAACGAGCGCTTCCGCCTCGGCACACCGATGTCGCACTGGTGCTGTGTTGTTGACCCAATGGAGCTCGACGTTCACATCGCGAAGAACTACGAGACACGCCCATACAACCTGCCGACAGAGCGCGAGAAGAAGCTCATGGTCGAATGGTCTGGAACCGTGGCTTTCCACTTCGAAGAGCACCATGCTCTCCTCCGTACAGCGTAATCAAAAAAATCACTAAGGAGAAACAATGCGTTACATCGCGATTAAGGAGAGTCTTGCTCTCCTCTCCGCTTCAGGACTGATCAAGTATCAGTTCAAGAACGGAGAACTGACAATCGGCACAGCAACTGGCACAGGCGCTGGCAATGAGATCGTACCAGATCTCGCCAACACGAACCCAGATCTTGCTATGCAAACACTCTACCCAGCTGGCGCGACTGACCTCGCAAAGGTTGGACTGAGTGAGATCTTCTTCCAAGCGCCGCCTATCACATCGACAGGCACACTCGCTTCTGGAAGCTACTACGAGATCATCTCGGGCACAGCAGACCTGACAAACGCTGCATATGCTGGCAAGTACACACTCGTACTTCCATCGCAGTACCCAACAGGTCAGCTTGCAACAGCACCTAAGGGCACAGTGATCAAGGCAACAGCCGCAATCACAGTTCCTGCAGATGGCTCGACATGGGCACTCTCGCTTTCCCCACGTTACCTCGACGACGAAGAGCACAACCTCCGCGCTGAGTTCTTCATCACGAACAATCTCTCGACATTCAAGGATGAATCGTCATGGGATGAGGCAACATACGGTTCGACGACGAAGGCCACTGGCTACGTCCGCTAATGGTATAGGGGGGCTGGGGAACCAGCCCCCTTATCTTTGTTCACTTAACTACTTTGCATTATGGACCTAAGCACAGACAAGAACAAGCGCAAGAAGGGACCAGTATTGGTCCAAAATCCGACGCAAGTCGAACCATCACAGCCAATGCCAGAGGTTTACTCTGAAGTGGCTTACCCGCAAGCGTCTATTGATGCAGAAGCGGAACTCTTTGTTTCTCAGTTTAAGGGCTTGCACCTGCGACTGATGACAAAGTCAACGGTAGATCCAGATCAGTACACCCCTGTCGTGATTGAATTTCGCGATGGGATGTTCCGTACTGACGCTGCGGAAGTTGTCGAGGCTCTCAAGTCTCACATGTCGTTCGGCGGCAGTGCTGTCAAGCGCTTCTCTGACCGACCACAAAATGCACGTGAATCACTGTTCTATTGCGGATCGCTTCCTGATCATATCCTTGAGAAGGATCGTCGTGAAGCAGAGCAGATCACACGCGACAAGACAGTATACGAAGACCCATATCAGAAGGCATAATTATGATGAGCATCTTTCAGTTTGACGAATTCGTTGGCGGCTTCCCTGTGAAGTCTGAGCAAGCGACAAAGGACACAGCAGACGGGAAAGCCTTCCGTCTTGGCTACCAGTCCGCTCAGCTCAACAACGAACGTGCTAAGCTAGACCAAGACCGTGCTCTATTTGAGCAGGAAAAGGCAGCCGCTTTGCAGCAATTGCTAAGTGCGCAAGCACAGGCGTCGAGCTTGATGGGTGCGCAAGCAGGTGCTGTAGCTGGCCTGTCAGCAGGCCTTGGTCAATCTGGCATCCCGATCGATGCCAATGGAATGATCGGAGCACCAGTGCCACCTATGGGTGGACCTGGAGCTATGCCGCCGGCACCTGGTGGCATGGATATGATGGGCGGGATGGGCGCACCTATGGGCGGACCAATCCCAGGTATGTAATACGGATGGAATAGTGATGCAAAGCCAGTCCAGTAGGGCTGGCTTTTTGCTTTTTAGATATTGTAGCGCTGCACTTTGTATCTTCGAGCATGGCAACAGCAGCGACAATGCGCGCACAGTTGCGGGCGTTTTTGGACGACGAGCAAAGCATTTGGCGCCAAGGCTCTATGTGGTCTGACACTGAGTTAGATCTTGCCTTGGATGCTGCACAGCTGGCATTCGTTCGTTACACATACGTCAAGCAGCAGTGGCACTTGATATCTAGTCTGTACAGCGAAGTGTCTGGATCTAGCCCAGTTACCCTTCCACCAGACTACATGTTCTATTCGTCGGCAACTGTCGACAATGGTGGCGCGGCCTACCCTGCCCAACTGCAGATCGGCTGGAGCTCGCGCAACAACCAAGGCGATCGAGGCAGGTACACCGCTACAATCGGTTCAGCCTCAATAGAATTCAGCAATGGTGGCGTGGCATCGAGTGGCAAGCTTTCTTACTACTCGCGTCCGACAAAAATTAGTGGAGCTTCTACTCATACGCAAATGAATGAGTCGTGTTACGACTTTATCGTCTATCACGCTGCCGCAATTCTTCAGCAGAAGGACTATGGCCAATGCCGTCGTGCATTGAAGAGTATGGAAGCAATCCTGAAGTCTATCACAGAAGAACCGTTCCGAATGTATCCAGCCATTGTTGACAACCATACAGAAGTATGACAGTAGGAGAAGCCATATCGCTCGTGCGAACGATGCTAGATGAGCCTAAGTTTGAATACTATGGCTCTTCTGCATCTTTGAACGGGGCTATCATCGATGCTCTCACTAAAGCAGCTTCTATGGTAGCAAAAGAATGTTGGTACCGAGGAGAGAAGGAAGCGATCCGCCCATTGTGGCGTGAGACTACCGCAACGCTCGATGCGAACCAGCGTGCAGTCATGCCAGAACAGTTCATGTTCATCGAAAGCGTTCGTTCCAACTTCCGTGATGCAGCAGACAAGCAGTACCTGCACATCTACGTAGACCCAGGAATCTTTCGTCGTCGGCAAATGCGGAACCCATCCGAAGGTAACTCTGGGACTTCGGTTAACTCGACAGCTAAGTTTGTCAGCCGTGCAGAGTACACGATCATTGGCAATAACGTATACGCAACTGGTAGCACTGCATCGCCTACTAGCAATAAGAATGTGATTATTACCTACATCCGTGTGCCAACAGTAAGCACAGTGCTGACAGATCAGATGCCTCTGGCTGAGTACATGCATGCTACTATATGCGACGCGGCTGCCGGCGTGCTGTACCGCAAGGAACATCCTGGCGATGATCGTGGTAATGTTGGCGGTCTGATAGATGTCGAAGCTGCGTTGTATCAACTCTTGCGAGGTCAGCAGCAATGATTGCCGTATCAACCATGACGCTGTCGGATGTAATTGCTGCGGTCGAAATCCGCTGCGGCTACATCATAACCCCGCTCAATACGGACTGGGGCACCATTGGCAAGTATGTCATTGATGCACGTAGGGATCTATTCAACCGAACGAACCCTTTCAAAGAGTGGGCATACCAAAAGACAGTTCAGGTCAATCACCTAACAGTGCTGCCTGACGATTACATTCGACCGATCCGCCTTACAACTAAGCTGCCAGCTTCTGCTGATGCATTGGCTGAACGCTACGAAGCTCGTAGGGTAGACCCACGTGAGTGGATGCGCTTGTCTAACGTACAGGCAGCACATTCATTTGCTAAGGGCTGGGAAATGTCCGGCGTTTACATGGTATGGGCAAACAATACAGACAGCACACAGTGGGCAGCTAATCCGCCAGCTGTCTGGATCTACCCAAATAACCTTGTGGGTCAGCTAGACTACGTAGCTCAGTTCGGCGACAATGACCTTACGAACTATTCATCGCCAGTCAATGTGCCTGTTGAGATGGAGTCATTGCTTATTGACATGGCATCATCTCGTTTGCTTGCAGATATCGCTGAACCAGCACGTGTCGAAAGCTTGCTCAAAGAAGTGCAGCTGCGCCTTGCTCAGTATCAAGGGCAGATCATCGCTGCACGTCAAGCAGTATCGATCGACGCAGCGGCTATCCCGAATCCAGAGCCTGCTAATATCACGACGCAACCTAGCACTCCAGGAGGTCTGATCTAATGGCATACGACATGAGATCATATGCATCTGAAGTGATGCAGCGTCTTGACAAGTACGAGGTAGCTCGTAAGCTCGACTATGGTACACTTGAGTCGTTGATCAACCTTGCTCGTTTAGACGTGCAGAACGCTACGCTCCAGGCATTGCCTGAACGTTATGCTCGCCGTCACCGAGTGCAGGGTACTCCAGCGTTATCTCTGGCTGATTCAGCACGAATCTTAGAGTACGATGTTGTGACGCAAGGAGCGCGCAGTATCGTCAACCGAGTGTTTACGCTGAACCTGCCTGAAGATTTCATTGACGAAGTAGCCGTAGGTATCGAGTACAATGGGGCGATCTGGCCTGCACGCAATGTGTCCAAGCGAGATCTCCACACTGTGCTTACAAAGTCATTCGCTAGACCGAGCCGCTATGACCCTATCTATTGCATTGAGAAACAGGTAGGTACAGCTCAAACAAAGATCCTTGTATCGATCGGACCAGACACTCCAGATGTAGGTAGTATCGAGATCTGGTATCTCGCCAAGCTTCCTTGGCTGCAGATCTCAACCACAACCGGGCCAGATGTTGAAGTACGTATTGGCGCTGACCTGCAGGAGCTTGTTGTTCTTAGTGCATGCTTGAAAGTCATCACGTCTTTGAGCATGCCAGGCACGGCGGCAATCGTTAAGAACGATATCGACATGATGCTGAAGATTCTTGAGCAGCAATACAAGGGGCGCGTAGACCGTAGCCGACTGCTTGTAGAAGCACGAGAGTCCACAATCCCGCAACAACCTAAAGTAGACGTTAACGCCACGAGGTAAGAATGAGCACCTGGAAAGAACTATACGACGACATGCTGCAAGAGCTTGCCCTCTACCAAGAGGAAGTCAAGCTCAATCCTCGTCAAGGTATGCGATACCTGACCAAGGCGCTCATGGAGTTCCAGCGTCTGACGAATGAAGCGGAAGCTACCAAGACCCTTACTACAGCGGGCACAGTAACTTCAGCATCTGCGCCATATCCTATTGGCATAGATGTGCTTGAGATCGTTGAGATCATCGATCCTAATGGCAAGACGTTGATGCCGGTCTCGTACCAGCAGTACATGCAGATCATCGAGAAGTCACAGACAGATACCGGCTATCATGAAACTCCAGCCATGCAGTCGTATTTTCAGAAGCGTCCTTCTGCATCTGACCCTACATGGGAGTTCAACGATGCTACAGGAATGATGCGGATCTACACGATATGGCAGCAGAACCTGTACCGTTACCCAGCAGAGTCGACAGACACATCGCTTACAATGCGATACATGCCAAACTATGAGCAATTCTCAACTGCATCCACACAGTGGCAAGCTTGGAATGTAAGCGATACGGCTTTCGAGACAAACTTCGTGGGCACGACCCCACCGCTGCAGCTTGTCAAGTGGTTCCCTGCATTCGTTGCTTATGCCGTTGGGCAGTATCTACGTTCACAGAATGTATTGTCTGGTGAGCAGCCGCTCTGGCAACAGTACGATCAGGAGTTCCGTTCGTACGTAGACCAAGCGATCAACTTGCGCATGACAATGGCGCATCAGCTGCAGGCACCATACCGGACTTCACCTTTCAATTGATGCTATGGAATACCAAAAGACCAACGTCAACAATTTTGCCGGCGTAGATGTAAACCTGCGCCCTGAGTCTGTACCTGACCCAGTAGCATCTGACATCGAGAACCTGCGTTTCGACAAGCTCGGCTACTTGGTGAACCGTAACGGTACAGACACTGTGCCGGTCAGCCTCAACCGCATTGTATTCGGCGACATCCAGTCAGCCTTACGTCCTATTGGGACGATGGGTATGTCTGAGTTCATCCTGAAGAAGCCTTGGGGCATTGGCTCTGGCGAGCAAGCGGTGGCACCATATGATGACGCTACTCTTTTGGCATTGAATGGGGACGCTTCTTCGACGGATCGTCTGATGGTATACGCCATTCGTATCCCAGCAAACTATGAGTCCGTCCCGACAGTAGGTCCATACAACACACAGAACTACCCAGCGCCGCCAACCAACCATTACACATGGCGGTACAAGTCAGCATACATTCTAGTCCCACTCCAGGGCAAGAACAACTGGCGTGACGCGTTCGCCTTTGCACCCAACGGTGTGCCAATGGCGGGCGTAGGATTCAATCCAGAACAGGATCTGCCATCTTTGTACTCTACTATCGGCACGCGTATGATTTTGCGGGCGGATGACAAGTACTCATCGATGCAGATGTATGCGCCTCAGCGTTGGCTCGGCATGCATAATGTGTTTACTGACAGCTCTGTTCCTAAGGATCAGAATTGGCTTGAGCACTATGTGACTATCATCCAGTATCGCGACACCATCGTATCGGCAGACCGGATTAACGGGGATGTGCAGATCGTTGATGAATACAGCGAAGTAGAATATGCTGACGAGCCGCGCCACAAGTTTACATTGCGTGAGAACTCGCTGCCGTTATTCGATGTCGATGATGTCGTTGTTGACTTCGGTCTGAATGCAGGCGGCTTCAATGATGGCGTAGAAGCACCGCTAGCATTGTATAAATTCTTCCTGCCACGGAAGCGCCTCGAGCCAACACGCGACAATTTCTCAGCGTATTACAGCTCGTCTGATACTGAAAGCCCTAACATCCTGCGGCACCGTTCTGATGTACGTACCTATAAGATCTCTGATCAAATAGGTACATTGATCGCTACAGAATACTGGTACTCGTCAGATGATAGGTTGCAGGTTTGTGCGATCAGCTTCAATACCAGCGAGAAGTTCTCCTTTACAATGAGTAAGAATGGGGAAGAGTACGATGATATCTTCGGTGAACTAACACTGAACAACCCAGATATCAAAGAAGAAGGCCAAGCTGCTTCCGATATCTATCGTTGGGATGATTTCAAAATCAAATATTATCCTGCCTCTGGCTTAGACCAAGCGGGTAATTTCCTTCGTGACAAAGACCGCTCTTGGGACAAAACATCATCTGGCGCCCCCAAGCTCATCAAGCTCAAGACTAAGAAAGATATCGAACAAGACGTACCTCTTGGGGTGTGGCGTTATCGATTCGTATGGTACATGGGCAATGGCGAATACAGCGCACCCTCGGCAGAGCTTCTCGTGCCAGACATGCTGTTCTCAGGGCTGAAAGATGCTGATGTAATCACATCACTTGGTTCATATAAGCGACCATTTGGGTTCCAAAGCTACAAGGATGCAGAGCGGACAAGCATCAACCTGTCTGGGAGTGGCTTCCACAACCAAATGTCTCGCATGCAGGGCCTCCGCATTTTTGACAATGCAGGGGCGCTGACTGCATATGGCCAGAATTTTGTTAAGATCAAGGAAGAGCTGTTCTATCCAGAGCATGCATATGGTGCTCTTAGCTCAAGCACATCAGGACTGTCATGGCCAAGCAACTGGGCGACAGAAAGCCTGTTGGCTAAAGGTCAGCTAAGCGTCATCTCAACAATGATGTTCGCTGATGACTCTGCTACATTGCAAGGTGTAGCTGTTGAGACGGCTTCATCCAAGATTGAAGTAGAGGTTGGCACATATAAGAAAACAGAATACTATGCGAGCAACCTTATTCAAATGATGGTGCCTTTGTTCTCGCAGCCTGGCAAGGGTTCTTGGTCTTATAACAGTGTATTCACTGACTATGGCGTGCCACGTACTGCTTATCAGAATCGGGTTACTAACAGCGATCCATTGAATGTTTGGTATACACCGGCTACCAAGCCGGCATATCAAATTGTGTTTGAAGGCACGCAGCGATACGGAGCAGAAAATCCAGTGACAGGCGACTGGGTACATTCAGACGTCATCAATGACGGCAAGGGCGTTTGGTTCAATGTTGTCCCTGGGCCTTTCACTAATGAAAAGAATAACAGGCCTGATGACGAATTTGTCGTAGCCCCAAACAAGTACTACCAATATCGGAACATGACCGTATTTCGTGGCACTCGCCAAGAAGCGGATCGCGTTAATTTTTTCAAAGACAACTTGCCTGTAGGAGTTATTTCGCGTATTGCCCTATCAGGAATCGGCGAAATACCTTTGTGTGATTTCGGCGACTTCGGCACATGGGTTTCTCACAAGTCTCATTATCCTACCCGTGGCGACGATAATCTTGGGTATGATACAGGTAGGACTTACACTAGCCTAAACGGTGGGGCTAACACATCTTTGTATGCCTATGATACAGACTACTTCCCGGCTACTGTAGACGGGAACCCTGTACAATATCCGAACTTCTTCAAAGTGCCTGGCATGAATTACTCGCCAGGCCAGATCAAACTAAGCAACATACGTGTGCGCATTTCTGGCATTGGTGAGCGGTTGACTATACCTGAGCAGCTATCTATGTACTGCCCAGCTTCGTTGCTTTTCGATGCACCTCACGTCAAGCTCAGCATCCCACTCGATCGTATCCCACGCCGGGCACGCCAGCTCATGGTGTTCCGCACACGTGCAAGCCACGACAACGCATGGCAGCCACATGAATATGGTTTGGTCAAGTCGATCGACATCAAGCGCACGTCAACTGGCACATTGGATTATGCTGTCGGTACCACGGCGCTTGACTTCCTTGACGATATCAAGAGCGAAGATCTGGACTTCTCGTACAATGTGGAAGACTATGATGGCTTGACGACTCCGCTCAAGTCACGGTTCTGTTTGCCTCTGAACGAGCGAGTATTCTATTCGAACTTCATCGAGGCTTACCGTCCACGCACACCGCGCACATCATTGTATGTGACGAAGGATGCAGGCGTAACTAATGCAGCAGATCACTACAACAAGAACGTTGGCACAAATACAGAGGTCGAACGTCTGTGGTCACGTCGCATCATTGATGTGGCGATCAAGCCGGATTTGACTGCGACTACAAACATTACGAAGCGTTACCTCCTGTACTTCCTGACGTATGCAGATGCAGCTCGTTCGGTGTCGTTGCCGGGTTATCTCGGCACTATCGACCGAGGCGACCTAGCCACAGTAGACAATACAAAGAAGCGTGTGATGCTCTACTGCTTGCCGTCAGCATACAACTCTAGTGTTGATGAGTGTGCTATCTACCGCATTCAAACGAACGTTGACCCTGCGACGATGCAGATCCGGCTAGGTGCTAACCGTACAGTTGCAGCACCTACGGGTAAACTGTATCTCGTCATTCAGGGTACGGTTGAATATCACGGTAAGGTGTACTATCCGAAGGATGTAATCAAGACAGAGGCAGCTCCAGATTCTGGTGTGCCTACCGCGTATCATAACCAGTTCGTGAACGCTTATCTCGACGATACAACAAAGAACCGCCCAGCAATGGGATCGTACTGCGATCCTATCTTGCTTGATATCACGAACGCAGCAGTCAACAACACTGACTACATCGAGAAGATCGGGACAATTGTACCTGAGAACGAAGGCATCTTCTACGACGATGACCTACCGTCACTCGGTCGTCTGGCAATCAACCAGCTCAACCAGATTCCTGACGATATCAACAGCGGCTTGCGTTGGAGTGAGCCATACCAGCCAAACAAGATCAAGCTCGCATCCATCATGGAAGTCCGTGCTGGTGACGGGGATCAGATCACAGGCATGGTCCAGCTTTACGGCAACATTGTTGTGATGAAGGAGCGGTCAATGCACCGCATGGCCGTACAGGGATCGGCTGTACCTGTATCCCGTGTAGACGAAATCTCCAACAACATCGGCTGTATCGCACCGAACACAGCGATCGTAGTCAACAACACCCTCTACTTCTTGTCATGGGCAGGCTTGTTTTCCTACGATAACAACGTGCTCAAGAAGGCTGATGGATCATTCTCTGAAGAGCTGCAAGTACGTCTGCGTTCTGCGCAAGGCACGGTGTCGAACCCAGCAATCCGCGATGCATCGTGCGGTTGGAACCCAACATACCGTGAGCTCTATCTGAACATCCCAGTCATGGCTACTACTTCGTCCGAGGGCGACTATAGTGGCGCTAACAAGACAGGGCTTACCCTGACAGACAACAAGAGCACACGTACTGTCCGTGGTATTGTCTATGTGATCAACATCGACACTGGGCTGGTCACGAAGTATCGCTACATGGACGACTCGTCGTACCTGACTGACCCTACAAACCCTCTCACCGTGGGCTTCAACATCGTAACAGACCAGCGGGCACCACGCGTGCAAGGCCGTCTGTACTATGCGAACACATTGGGTCAGATGCGTAGTGCTGAGATCCTGCCTACGCGTACGTTCAACCCACTTAACCCTACCAAGGCGCTGCCGGGCAATGCCTCGCTCGAGTACCTACAGTCGACATTCTATATCGAGTCACCTACAAAGGACCCGAATGGATTGTCTGACAAGCAAAAGGATGAGTTTGTAATGTACACCCAGGTATCCCCTGGTAATTACGCACAGTCCCCAGCGGAGCGCTACGTGCGCGTCTACTGGCGGTCTAAGTCTTGGACGGCTGACGACAAGACTGTCCTTAAGCGGGTACGCAAGGTGTACGCACATATCAGCGCGTCGGCTGAACCAGTGGTAATTCGAGGTATCGTGCACACTAGCCCTGAAGGGCCACAAGCTACGGTCGACGTCCAGTGGGAATATACATACGCAGACACCAGGTTCTCAGGACCGCCGTACCCTAGCGCCACTGGTGAGCTTATGGCTGTCCCAACCGAGGCTGCAGGTGCCAGCTCATCTCCTAGCCAAAATCGTGGGGAGCGCCATACATTCGAAATAGAAGGTGGTGGTGGTTTCCAAGTTGAGTATTTTGGCTTCTACTGGAAGCCGATCAACACCTACGAGAGATAAGGCATTGTAGGCTACTCCAGTTGTATCTTGCCCCAGCAATTTGAGATTGGAGTAGACTATGGCTTTCGACGTCATGGGCTTTCTCGCTGCCAACGGCATGTTGCCGGGAATGCAGCGCAGCGCACAGCAAAGCCCGCAACAAAGTGCACCGATTTTCAACGCACTGTTGGAACAATCGGTACCTCCACAACCAGTGCCTCTCGGTATAGCGCCGTCACCAGCACCGGAACCAATGCCACTCGGTGTAGCAACACCTGAGATGTATGGTCCACCTGGCGGCTATGAGCCTATGCTCCGGCCAACAGCATTTGAGCGTGAGCTCTATGGCGCACCGCCAGCAGAGATCATGAGCAACCAAGCATTCGGCATGATGCCGCCAATCGAACCACCTACTGGTCCGGTTGTGCGTCCATCAATGGCAGCTGTCAACTTGCCACCGTTGCCACCGCCTGGGTTTGCATCCCGGCGACCTGCACCTACAATGGGCTTTGCTCAGCCTGCGGCAGTAAGCGGCATGGCACCGATGCAGCCAGCTCAGACCGAATATCCTAGCATGTTCGATCTGTTCTTGGCAGCTCAACCTGATGAGGACTTGGCTTACAATGCCCAGTTGGCTGAAGAGCCAGCAGCGCCAGTAGAAGCACCGGTAGCTAAACAAGAAAAAGACAAGGAGCTGGAATCTTGGCAGCCAGGATCAGTGTTCACAATCGCTGACCCAGCGGACAAAGAAGGCAAGAAGAAGATTTCTGTAGATACCTTTACCCCTACGTCGCAGCAAGGTAAGGGCTCGGCACGTATCACAACTTCGCGTGGTACAATCTATGTTGATGAGTCTAGCAAGCTATGGCCGCAGATTGAATCGCGTTACCAGCAGCTTATCGGTGGCTATCAGCAACGTGCGGCAAAGGATCTTCCTACTCCTCCAAACAATCAATACGGGCATGCAGTTATCCTGCCAGATGGCACTAAGGCGCCTGCAATGTTCGATGCAAACGGCGACATGATTGTTGAAGATCCTACGTATGGTTCTGTCCGCATGGACCCGACCGACATAGATCCAAAGAACATCATATTCCCGATCGACCCAAGATCAGGCAAGCCAGATCAAACTCAATACCAGAATGCGATTAAGGCAATCAGTAAGGGCGTGATGGAGCCGTTGCAGGCTGGCATTCAGACGGCCTTAGGAGCAGCGCAGACACAGCGTTATGGCACTGCGCAACAGCTCGCCGAGAATGCAAAGTTCGCAATCTCTTATGACGACAACGGGCTTCCAACCTACACCGTAATTGATGACCCTGCTTACCCACCAGGGTTCAGAGACCAGCTCCAAAAAGAATTTGATCTAGATCGTGCAGCGATGGAAGATGAAGTCAAATCTCTGCAGAAGTATGTCAATGTAACGGGCGAGAGTATTAAAGATGCTCGAATACGGCAACGCAAAGAGGAGATTGAAGAACTACGTCGTATAGCTGCAGGGACATCGTCGTCTGCTGCCCTGACTCCTACAATCACGCCTGATGAAGCGAACAAGAGCATCGCTCAAAAACAGCAGGAGATTGAAGACATTTTGTCAGCGGACGATAAGCTCCGTCTTGGCAATACCGTAGTTCTTGAGTCTACGCAAAGTCCTACGGTAGCTCTGTCATTCAATCCAGCATCGTGGGCGTCAGTGAGCGCTGGTCGCCGTGGCCGACAAATGGCAGCGGGCAACCCAGAAGCTGGCGCAGTAGTCTCACCTGAAGAGCATGGACGCTTCATTGCAAGCCGTGCCGCTTATCCATATACGCAGCAGCTTGGTGGTCTATCGAATCAAACGATGACAGAGCAGTCATCACAGGCGATTCAAGCTGTTAATGGTCGCATCAACAATATCGTGAATGATACTGTTGGCCAGTTTGGTAATAGCAGTAAGCGTGGTATTAAGGCGCGCGAGGATTTTGCTAATGAGCCGGTGACATTCACCTACACATATGGTGGCGAACAGATCACGGAGACGATGCCACTGCAGCAAGCGACTAATGAGTTCCGTGATGCAGTCGCTGGATCAAGCGCCGCAATCGCTACACGTTCATCGCAAAATGTGAGTGAGGCAAATGAGAAGCTACTCAAAGCCACACGTCGTTTCTCAGGAGACATCTACGTGCCTTACGCAGATAATGGCACTACGTATGAAGCGTCGGACAAAGAGAAGAATCTGATCTACTCCATTTTCCAGACACCTTTGAATCAAGATGTAACTGTCACGACACCTATGACCATGGCTGGCGATGTCCGTGTTATTCAGCCACCACCACCAATCACAGGCGATATCCCTGCCCCATCGGGTGGCCCTAAGGCAGCTGGCGTGCCTTCACAGATCATGCCTATTTTCCGTATCCCTGGATTGAAGACAGACGCTGGTGATGGTGTAGGTCGTCTTGGACTAGGATCTGGATCGGCAATTCTGAACACTATCGCTAATGCCCCAGCTGAACAAAGTGCCACAACCAAGTGGCTTGAGGCCAGTGGCGTTGGTAAGTCTGCTGGAACAGCTATTGAGAATCTTAGCAATGCGCTACATGGTGACGGCAAACCTGGGTCAGCAAATGATCCTAAGCAAGTTGACGCTGTGAAGAAAGCTATTAAGGATGCTAACGATGAAATACAAGCAAGCCCTGCTCTGCGCAAGGAATACTTTAACTCTTTCCACTCGTTGATGAGTGATCTTGGTTTTGAGTTCGGCAGTAGTCAAGCAGCGTTCTCATCAGACTTGGAGAAGGTCTACCAAGGACTGATGTCACCAAGCGATTTCATTAACAGATACAACAAAAATGAAGTCTATGCTAAGTTCTCAGCGACTCCGCTAGCAAAGTCGCTTCAGCGGCTATCGATGCATCATAAAGAAATCAATGTAAGTGAGAAACTACGCAAAGATTCTGCTGGCAATATAATACCTGAAGAAGTCCAAGGTCTCAAGTTCACACAAGATGTTGGCGAAAGATTGCAAGCACTTGTATACAGCGTCGCACAACTGCGTGGTAACGTTAACCCTCTCCTTGGCAATGGCGTATTCCAGCTTAAGAGTGGCGCACGCACGGCCTTCTTCCCTAGCCCGTATGATTCTTCAGTACAATCATTCTTAGCTGTTCCTGATATTGCGCGTGGCGCATTTAAGGAATATCCTGTAATGACAGCTGAGCAGCAAGCCAAGTATCAACAAGACAAAACGCTCCCACCTGCTTTAACAAGCCCTTATGATTTGCCAGCAATGCATGCAATCATGAGTTTGCAGAGTGGTAAGATGTATACAGATCTTGGCAATCTTATCAACACGCTGGCTCCAATTATTGAAGCTAAGAATAGTAACCTTGGTGCACTTATGGCTGGCAACCATGGGGCTTCTGGTAACAGACGAGCCTCTATCAATACGCAACGCATCAAGGACGACGATGGTCCTATCTTTGGAGCAAGCTCGCGTACAGCTGGATACCAAGGATTCTCGGATGTCTTGGTGAACTATGCAATTTTGCCGAACAAGCGTACCATGTGGTGGAGATCAAAATAATGGCAGATGAACCATCATATAGCGGTAATTTCTTCGACAGCTATTCCGGCGGGAGTCAGAAAAAAAATCCTGATCTTGGCTGGGGCGCCTATTCTTGGACGCCATACCAGTGGGCTGCCTATAACCGGCAGATACAAATGGCCCCAGTGTATGGAACTGAAGAAGAAAAGACCCGAGCGCGTCAAGAAGTAGACGACTATTGGGCAAACCAGTATGGGCAGCCACGCGCTGCCCAGCCAGCAAGCCGCCGGCAGCAGCAATGGTCTACGTCCGAAGAGCCTGAAGCAAGTCCTGCCCCACCACCGTCAGAAATGCGTCCGCCAACATCTTTAGGCGAAGCTCTTGTGCGGTATTGGGGTAAGACTAAGATCGACCCAGTAGCTAATCTGTTTGGTATCGGACCAGACTCACGTAGGAGTGAGATCTCTCCAGGCTTCCAGGATTTTACACGCTCTGCATATTACGGCGCAGTACAACCTGCCGCCGCTGCCGCAGGTTCCCTTATAGATCTTGTCACTGGACAGCGTCCAACAGATACTCGCTACACGTTTGCTGGCAATGTTAACGAGCGTTACAATGCTCAAGACCCATATACATTGCAGGGCATCCCACGTTTTGTTGGTCAATTCGCTCCTGACGTAGCTATGGCGGCTGGGACTTCAGCGCTTTTCAAAATGGGCATGAAGGCTTTTATCCCAGGTTTGGCTGAGGCTACTCTTGCCGCAGGCGCTAGGCCTATGACAATGTTTGGCCGTGTCATCAGCCCAGCAGCAACATCTCTAGACCGTGCAGCTTTCTCAGTAGGCGCTGCTGCTCCTACATTCCTGAATGAATTGCCAGAAGTTCTTAGCGGACGTGAGACTCAGCTTGAGTTCTTGGGCAGTCTGGCCACGTCATATGTTGGTGGCCGTCAATCTGCCGGGACATGGACTGGTGGTAGCCGATTGCTCAATGCGATCAGTGATGCTGGTTCTAACATGGTCGCTAACGCAGCACAGACTGGCGTCTTTGCCGCTGTCCCTGGTGGACGAGAAGTCAGCATGGAAGAAGTGTTGGCTGGCCAAGCATTCGGTGCCGCACTCGGTACAGCATTCGGTGTCATGCAAAAGCCAACCCCAGCTGTACGAGTATCACAGGCATCACAAACAGCACCGATGCCTGAGTCAGTCTCTGGCTCAATCTTCCGTGACGCGGAGATGGCTGTCTATGGCAAGTCTGATATCCCTGAGGCAGCAACGACAGCGCAGGCAATGCAGTCAATCGCAGCCCGCGATCTCAGTGAAGTGCGTAGTATCTCGCGCAATCCAGACGGAACTGTATCATCGATCAACGAGACGAAGGTACAGACTAACGCATTCCCTGAGGCTATGTCTACAGCAGCAGCGCAACAAGCTGCTCACCTTGAACGGAAGGCATATGCCAATGCTCTCGTAGCATCGACAAACCCAGACGCACTCATCAAGCTTCTTGATCTCAACCGCCCAGAAGGCAGTACTCCTGATATAGTTGCACAGGCAATCATTGATGAAGTGCTTGTTCAGCCAGGCAAGGGTATCAATGAAGTCGAGCGTCGTTTGGCAGCGGCCAATATGGGGAGCCCAATCTTCCAAGGCCAAGCAGGACCAATACCTGTAGCAGAGCCAGCATCCCCAGCAGCGGCACCATTAGTGGATGTTCAGCCTGCAGAAACAGCTCCAGTAGAAGCTCCAGTAGAAGCCCCTGTGCAAGCTGAGGCGATCCCGGTAGCAGAAGTTGCAGCGCCTGAAGCTCAGCAGAGCATCTTTGCTAGGGGCAATGTTCCGGTAGCAGACCCACGCTACAACATATTGCCAGCTCCAGAACAGATTGTCAATAGGCCTACAGCAGTCACGCCTCTGCAGCCTCCACCTATTCGTGCTGCTGAAGCACAACCTGAGGTGGCTGCAGTTACAGAGCCAGTGCCTGTTGTAGAGTCAGTGGTCCCTAAGACAGTAGATGAGCAGATCGCAGAGAACCAGCTGCTGGATAACAATTTACCGACAGTAGAAGAAGTCGGCAATATCCTTGCAGCCGATGTTAAGATCCCTACCGCATCTGTGAAGAAGTCTAAGATCGGCAAGAAGATGACAGGCGATTTCTCTAAGCCAGCGAAGAAAGCAGCAGAAGCTGTTGTCGCTGCTTCAGAGATATCCAATGCTATCGAAGCACAAGGATCAGCACAAAACAAGAAGACTGCACGTAAGCAACGTGAGCAGCTAGCTGACTTTTTCCGCGAAGGTGAGGTTGACTTAGGCAAGGAACTCACAGGCAAGTATAAAGGTGGGGGCCGTAAGAGTGTAGCTGTAGCAGCAATCACAGAAATGGTTGGGCTGCCTACTAACACTATCAAGCGGATGGTAGACCAAGGCGTAGAATACTTCGCTGATGGAGCGATCAAGGTCACTAAGCAAGGTGACAGTTACAAGGCTACTTGGGTTGGCGCTAAAACAATGGACGCTGATACTAAGCAAGCCGAGCTGCTACAAGCACTCGACCTGTCTAATCCAGAAGCTTTGCCGCCTAAGGTACGTGAACTAGCTGAGCAAGCTGACCGAGTCGACGGCGCCGTATTTGCTGCTAAGCAGGTGGCTGAAGATTTGCAGCAAGTGTTTGATTTCTCAGAGCCTTCTGCAATGAGGACGAGTACAGGCGCACGCACCATACAAGAAAGCAGACTATCGGGCACAGGCATGTCGCACGCCTCTGTTGGAGAAGCTCTTGAAGCATTCCGTACTGGCAATGACAAAGAACAGCTTGGTGTCGGCGACTTGACTATCGACAAGAGTGGCCTTGCAACAGGTTACGAACGTTGGCTTCGTAGTCAAGGGACGCAGATCAAGCAATCTGCACTAGAGATCAAGTCAACCATGGATGATTTTGACAAGATGAATGAGCTGTCCAAGCTGCGTAGCGGCAAAGGCGTCGTGAGTCTTCTTGGCAAGAATTCTATTGGTGAAGAAGTTACTCCTTTGATCTTGAGCCGCTATATAGTTTCACGTTACGGTCCTGTCGGTTTCCGTCAAGCATCACAAAGATGGCTCGACATTAATACTTCGCAAGCCATGAAGGAGCATTTCCAGTCGCCGCAATTCGTGCGCATGGAAAACACGAACCCTGTTTTCTTGAATGCTATCATGAGCTTCATGGACTCCTATAGCAGGCTGTCTGATGATGCTGCGCTTTCAGCATTCCGTAAAGTAGCTGGTAGAGTAGACAATGCAAACAAGGCTGCCGACTACTTAGCTAATAAGATTGGTGTAGATGATCCTGAAAAGATTAAGAGCATCTATAACAAAGAGAATACGCTGTCAGTAGATGAGCAAATGCTTATTGCAGAGCGCATTGCTGAACTTCAGCAGACAGACAAGGAAGCAATCCACGCATCAAAGGCTCTAACAACCTACGCTCAGTACAATGCTGGCCGTAATGACTGGATTGGTATTGATAAGACACTTGAGCAGAACAGCAAGCGGTATAACTGGACATTGCGCGATCTGCCTCTAAACTCTATTATGTCTTCGGCTGCTGCCATCTACATCATGAATGAGTATGTTGATAAGCTCGAAGATGATGAGACAGTGTTGGGTGTGCCAGGCAAAACGCTCAAGCGATTTTTGGGCAGCGGCAATGCTGGCTATGTGGTAGCTGGTATCGCCGGTCTACCTGGCATGCATGGCAAACACAAGTCAGCTGCTAAGGTCGGCACTAAGTTCGGCAATCTGATGATGTCGCTGGACACAAAGCGACAGCTTATGATTGACAAGGTGCGTGACTATGCGGGACTCGGCCGCTATTCGCTGCCGGACATACTCACACCTGAGCAGTTCCGTGCTGAAGTAGAATCTATCGTAGCAAAGAATTACTCTGACGCTGATGGCAACAAGTACGTGCCAGGCACAGAAGAATTTGAAAGCAAGGTACGGGAAGTCATGGCTATCCACCGTGACTCACGCACCGAAACAGTCCGTCCTCTTGGCAAACAGGTCGGCAACGCAGGCACAATCAGCGATGTGCAGCTCGGCGGTCTTGATTACTCACAGATGGTAGAGCGCAATACATTCTTCCGCGAGCATATTAACGATAAGCGTAATGAAGCTGAGCTTGTAGCGCGTAACACCGAGACTGGCCTGATCAGTGCATTCAATGAAATATGGAAGGACGTACGTCTTAGTTCATTGAAAAAGGATGATGCTCGCATCGTCGATGCTATGGTTGAGAATGATATGCTCCAAACAGATATCACTATCGCCAGCGAAAACATGTCCCCTGAGGCAGTGCTAGCAGCACGTGAGATGGTGAACAACCGTATCCGAGACAAGTACTTTAAGTACCAAAACGTAAAGGAATTACGTGTTGGTATTTTCAAGAAAGATGTTACGCGTACTGTAAGAGAAAGCAACGCGATCGACGAAGAAGCATACGGTGATTATTTGCGTACACAGGAGGCAGCAAACAAACTCCGTGGCGCACACTATGCTTCTCTTGTAGGACGTGGCGAAGGCACACCTTGGTACAATGCTAAGGCTCATGCGCTCAAGCTTGACAATGATCTGTCTGACCTGCGCGCTACATTTGGGTCGATCGAAGAAGGTCTCAAGGAAAAAGAGAAGCGTTACAAGAACATCCGTAGTAAGTACGAAGCCTTGTTCGCAGAGGGAGGCCGTGACGCAGTTAAGGCTGAGATGCCTAACTATGGCATGGAATCTCAAACAATCCGTAATGAGATCCGCCAAGACAAGGCCAAGCTCACGAGCCTTAAGTCTGATATTACAAGTATTGAGAAAAGCGTCAAGAGACTCCGAGACATCGACAAGGGTATTCAGCGTTCCCAAGAAGCTGGATACATCATACGCCACCGTAATGGTGATGCGGCATTTGTGTTGCGTCTTGAGTATGACAATGAGTCTGGGCTCGTAGGCGAGCGTCGTGAGTACACAAACGCACGAGCTGCACGTGAGGCTGAAGAAGCTTACGCGCGTCGTGCTCTTGCAGCACGTCGTTCAGCTGAGCCTGCCCTCTTGCAAAAGACTATCGACAAATATGAAGAAGCAGTTGAGAAGTCACTTGCTTCTGGTGAACAGGTAGACGCCAAGCTAGAAGAACAAGCAGCTGCTGCTTACCAAAAGCGTGCCGCTCTGGCTGGCTACAAGCCGATGGAGGAAATGTCGAGTGCAGAGGTACGCCGTGAGCTCGAAGCTTATGGCATCTCCCTGCAGGTGTATGGTAACAAGGAGCGCAAGGTACGTGCTAGTGCTACTGCTGCCCGTGCGGTGATGACTGCTCTTCTGTCGGCCAATCAATTGCGTGCACAAATATCAGTTTCTCGTACGGCCGATGGGTTCTTGCCTTCAATGAAGGACAGCACTAAGGGCAATGAAACTCTTACGACAGTGAACACTGGCGACGTGATGATGTACTCTGGCGATGAAGCGCCAACAGTAGAGTCGCTTATTGACGCAATGGAAGAAATGGTTGATGGCAGCATTGATCGCCAGCAACTCAAGCAGTTCCTGGAGAATAATCTCACCTACCGTGACAACTCAAAGGATGCCACCGGCAAGATGCGCGAAACAATCTGGATCGATATGGTCGGTCTGCGTGCTATCGCATCGCGCTACCTCGAGCCATCAATTCCGAATCTCGCACGACGCAATAACATCCAGGGATATTACAACCCAGACGGTAACTGGACGGCAAAGCAGAAGTGGGACTGGATGACGAAGGGTTTTGAGATGATGCAAGGGCAGGTAGCGGCGAACACGCAGAAGACAATTATGCGTCCAGTCATTGCCGATGCTATTGCAACACTGCGCAAAGCTGAAGTCCGCAACGGTTTGGTCGAATACCTGACTGAGTATGGTGACCCAACAGATAAGTATCTAGGCGATCCAACATCGGCACTATCTCGACTGTCAGATGCTGTGACGCGATTTACAGCGGTTGGTACTTTGGCTTTGTCGGTTGGTTCATACTTCGCCAACCGTGCCTACGGTATCTACAATGCCAAGGCTAACTTCGGAATGAATGTCCGCACGCGCTACGGTCTCCAACGGCAAGAGGCAGACGGGACACTTGGCCAAGTCGAATGGTTCTCTGATAAGGGGCAAGCCGACTATGAATACCTCAAGCGTAAGGATGAAGGCCAGACTGGATGGGTGAAGGTAGAAGGTTATACCCCACGACAAGCTGATTTCCGCGCTTATGCTATGGGCGTCTTCTCTGTAATGGCCCCGAAGTTGACCTTCCAGGCTATGGCCAAGATCAGTCCATACTACAACGATGTGCTTGCTGCAGTCGAGAAAGCCAACATCCAAGAAGGAACAATCCTTGGAAACACTGCGCTTAGGGGCGGCATCCCAACCGGATCTAAGCGTGAGAAAGCACTACTGGCATCGACAAAGATCATGCGTTTAGCTGATCAACAAAACAACTGGATGTCAGCTCTGCTTGCTGCGGAGTCAGCACGTGTGCGCTTAGGCCTGTCAGACACTGACTGGTTAACAATGACATCGGGCGGCCGTACAGATGCGACTGAACGCATCTCGTATTCTTACAAGCAGCGTCTTAAACAGGACTCTAAGATCAGCAGCGATCTTATCAAAGAGATCGATGATCTTCAGCAACGTCTGGACAACACTAAAGACCCTACGCTTCAGGCTAGCTTGCGCAATGAACTGCTTATCAAGCAGGACGCGTTGCAAGAAGAAGTGATGACATCGAAGCGAGCTATCGAATTGGAGAAGGAGATCAACGCTCTCCAAAAACAAATCGATAATGAACAAGATGCCGGGACAAAGGCGAAGCTAGAAGAGAAAGTATCAGATAAGCGTCTAGCTCTACAAGAAGCTTCGACGATATCTGAAAAAGCAGTGATGCAAACGATCATGAAGAGTATCGTTAGCGATCGCCGCTTTGAGCAAGGTGGTTGGAGCAAGGAGGACATGACAAAGATTGAACGGCACATTAAGAAGTACTCTGCATCACGTCCGTTCATGGTGTTTGTGGCCCCTGCACTTCGTCAGTCAGGCGCTTCGAGCGCTCTGTACTATCGTGCCCTTCGTACGGCAGGTGTCAGTACTGACAAGCTCAAGCGCTATCGCTCTGTCATAACAGGCGCTGCCCTGATGACATTCCTGATGGGCTCTTATGCAGTGCCCGCTATGCTTATCCCAGGATTCGCAGTTGCTGATATTACAAACACGATTGAGTTCCTTGCTGAACTGTTCCTGAATGACGATGAAGACAAGCTCAACCAAATGACAGGACGCAAGTTCTGGGAGGATACTGGAGGCGCTATCGTTGCTTCAGCTGGTGGTGACCGCAAGGTAGGCTCAGAAACAGTGCGCGCTTTATGGACAGACGGTCTTATCAAGTACACAACTGACATCAATATAGGTAGCTCGGGCGGTATAATTGACGCAGTGCGTATGCCGATTAGCGGTTTGATGATCTCGACTACCAATAACGCAATGCGCGTGGCTAGCGATCTACCTAAGCTTGGGTTCAGCTGGCAAGGCGCTTACACGGTTACCAATGCATTGCCATCTTCGGCTAAGAAGCTCGTGCAAGGTGGCATTCAATTGGCACGTGGCCAGAAGCTGGACCGCTATGGCAACCCAATTGAAGACCCACTCAATCCGACAGCACCTGGCAAGGTCAAGCCGTTCGGGCTCTACGATGCAGTAAGGCATGTGCTGTTCGGTAAGAGCTGGCCTGAGGTTCGCTCTGCACTGGAAGCATACGAGGGCGGAACGCCTGTTCTTACTGAAGAGGATCGTGTAGCATTTGCTCGCAAGTTCTCGAGCCTGCCATACCTGACATTCAGTGGACTTGGCAAAGAGCAGGCGACAGCAGCTCTGTTCGAGCGCGATGCTGCTGACTTGCAGCGGATGACTTCGGCTATCTACAAAGAGAAGTATCGTGCTATGGCCGATGCCGCAAAGGAAAGCTTCTCAAGATGGGTAGAGGAGGGTGAGGCGATGGCATCACCTGAGGGTCTAGTCACTCCGAAAGAGATGATGGTAATGGTCGGTGCGTCTGGCAATAAGGCTGAGTTCGAACTCCGTGGTTCCGGCTTTGAGAAGGCACGCAGTCTAGCCTATGGTTATGCTGATCGTTATGCATACAGCCGCGCTGCAGCTGACGCGACACGTGCGCTGTATGGTGATCGAGTCAGCGTTAATTCTAGCGACTCTGACTTCGACAAAGCAGCTGGGCCTTTCCCATTCATGATGGCAAAGTTCGGCCAGGCTGTACGCAACGCTTATGTGTCTGGCTCCCAGCGCCGCCAAGGCCGACGAGCTATGGAGTAGCAGTCTCTTCGAGAGAACTGAGGTATAGACGTAGCGCTGATTGTGGGGTTTGCCCTATGGTCAGCGCTACATCAGCTGCGACCAGAGCTTCGAGACCAAGGCCTGACGCCTCGATGCATAACTCGTAGCCCCATCCGCCAACCAGCTCGTAGCCAGCCACCTTCCGGGACACGAGGAACATATTCAAAGCGTCGCTTCTGGCGGCTCCAAATCTCGCGGCCATAGCTGAGATAGACTGCGACAGACAAATGCTTCCTGAGCCATCGCTGTACCACAGGAGCGGCAATCCTACGGCTGCCAGCAACGCTGCTGGGAATGCGTGACTGATCGCGTCGCGTACGTTGGCTGGGGCTGGACCACCGAGCATGATTGTGATTGCATCCGCTAGGTGCAAATTGATTGCATGCTCGGCAGAAACCCCAATGCCAGGCAGATCTGACCATGTCTTGGTTCTGAGGTCTGCCGTTACGTGAGTATCGAGTGCGACCAATGGTGGCACCTCCTTGTCTGCGTACTCTTTCCCGGGCGGCGGCAAGGGCATTTTGTCCGAGGGGAAGTAGTGGCAGATCCAAGCGGCGCATTCGAAAGCCTCACGTAATGTGTTGAGTAGGTAGAGTTCCTTTGTCCAAGAGTCAGCCACGACTACGGTGTCGGCAGCATACTCACATATCTTCAACCGTCCGTAGTGCACGGTCTTGACTGGCACGCTCTCAGGCAGCTTGAACTTCCATAGGTCTGCTACATTGTAGGCAGAGAGCATCTGCACTGAGAAGTACTGTGCCTTGTCATAGCCAGACCATACGATGATGTTGTCCTTAGCCATGGCTTGCACTGCTGGCCAGCCATGTTCTGCTATGGCGTCTATCGTATGGAAGGGGCCATGGGTGCTGGCCGATCCCACCTCGATGTTGATCTTTTTCTTATGCGCCATAGTGATGCATTACTGCGCCTATGACAGCGAAAGCACTGGCAGCGTACCAGCTGTACTTGAACTCAAACGAGAAAGCAAAGTACCATGCCGGTATGAACATCAAGTCACTCATTGGATAGCCACCTGGTGGCACGGTACCTAAAGCAAATGGCAAGAGTGGGATGAACCGTGCTGGCAGCATCATGATGAAGCCTACCTTCTCATGGTTCTTCATGACTTGATAACCAAGTAGCATTAAAGACATGATGCCGACGACAGCAACGAATGCTAGATTTGCGTTATCCACGGGACACCTGCTTGTAAAGACGTGAGAAACCTGATGTGATAGTATCTGCTGACATGTTGGAGTAGCCGACGCCTGCATAGCGCTGCGTCGTTGTGATGTTGGCATGCCCGAGGACAGCCTGTGCCTGACGAATGCCAACGTAGTCAGACACCATCGATGCGAATGTGTAGCGGAAGGAGTGCGGTGACAGCTTGTGTACGCCAAGCTTGTCGCCCATCCTCTTGACTGCCATGCCCAAAGCATAGCGTACCTTGTCGTTGAAGCTGCCGTCCTGCTCATTGAACAGGTGCTCGCCTGGCGTACGCACAGACAGGTATGTGTAGAGCACATCACCTACCGTGCGGTTGTGCGGGAGTACTGTATCGAGCGGGACGTGCACTACCAGCTTAGACAGGGATGGAGACTTGAGCCTAGGCATCTTGAGCACAAGCTCTGTCTCGGTAAGGGAGAAGTCATCCATGCGTAGGTCAGACAGTGCCGACCTGCGAGCGCCGCATACGAAGCTCAGTGCTACGTACAGATGCAGGCGTGCGTTATGATGAACGCTGTGGTCTAGACTAGCTAGGTGGTTGAACACCTTCGACAGATCGTCTGGCTGGAGGATCTTGTCCTCAGCTGTGACCTGTGTGACCCGTCGGCTGATAGCCTCGTGCTTCCAGAAGTCAGCCTGAAGGCCATCGATAAGTCCATTGTACCTGGCGAACTGGCAGTAGTTGTACAAGCCGATGTGCCGCCAGGACAGTGGCTTCAAGTGAGCATACTCATCAAGCCTGCGCATCAGGTCATCGCCTGTCAGGCCCGAGCAGAAGACATCACGGATGTCGTCGTTGAAGAACGTCTTGTCTCGCGCTACCGTTACCTCGGCGATCGGCCGGCCGGTGCGTTTGGATGTTCTAGAAAAGAACCTCGTCAGTGCATGGTCATACACGTCGTAAGTCATTGCCCTTAGCATGTCTTCCTCCAAATAAAAAAGGCAGTCATATGACTGCCCTCTAGATCAAAGTTACTTAAGCTCTTACTTCTGTGCAAGAGCAGCGCCCTGATGTGCAATGCCAAGCTTATCGAGAGCAAGGTTGAGGACGAACAGATCGTCCGTGCCCCAGCCTGACAGCTCCTCTTCTGTGAAGTTGACTTGATAGCTTGAGACAGTATTGCCATCTTCGTCGTTAAGCAGGATACGAGCATTAGCATACTGCTCGCCCTCGCCGAATTGTACGACTATGAACTGGCATACAGCTTCTACGGCTGGCTTGCTAGTCTCGACTGGTTGGATTGGTGTTTGGAGTTGCATAGTTGTTTATGGTGTTGCTGAAACAATTGTTTGAGCGTATGCAGACCAGTTGATTGTGTGCCCTGCTACGCCAGTTACTTGAATGTTGACTGTCCTGTTTGTGCTATCAGCGACTACCGCTACAGCGTAGCCACCGTTTGAGCGGTGGAGAAGGTTTGTGGTAACATTGTACAATGTGACCACGTTGCTCAAATTAGTCGCGAGACCAGTGATTTCCCACGCAGCGAAATCAGCAGTGCTAGTAGGTGTACGTTTGCAGACAACATAAATTTTGAAGAAGAATGCACTGTTCGATGGCACAGCTATGGATGTTGCGCCACTGAGAGTAGCTCCTCCGATAGTCATGTTCACCGCTGAACCATTTGTTGTCTGTGCATACAAGTGGTTATCGGCTTGTTGTTGTACGCCAGACTGTCCACTCACACTACCAGAACTATACACACGTTGATGGTTTGTTGTGGTGCTACCCGATACACCAAACATTATTCCACCATCATTGTTGATATAGTTTAGTCTACCAACAATCATCCCATATTGGCTTGGAGATGCATAAGCGCCATTGTTTGAACCTGCTACAATAGTCACATTATCATTGGCACTATTTTGATTGCCATTAATAACAGTAGCATATTGACCATTAGCAGTGTTTTGTTGGCCATTCAATACTGTGGCATACCATTGATTCGCAGTATTTGATACTCCAGTACCAACAAAACCATATGATGTTGAGTTAACGGAACCGATTTGGTTTGACCAACCACTTACAACAACAGAATACTCTGCTTGATATGACGCTGAATTATTAAGTCCACTACCAATAAATTGGTAATTGGTATTACAGCTGTTATTTTGTCCAGCTACAATCCCAGCCCACGAACCAAAATTTTGATTGTTTAATCCGCCAACAGTAACTGATTGTGCTGATCCAGCGGCGTTACCTTGTCCCCCAACAACAACTGATGCAGCTCCACTAGCAACCCGTCCTGCAGCACTTCTTACTGTTTGCAAATCAACAGCATTAGCACCACGTTTGTTACCACCAGTAGTCGCGCTGTCTGGAAGCTGAGCCAAGACAGCACCTGAGCCCTTGGGCTGAATGACAGCGTCTGCATTTGTCGATACTGCATCTACAAGCAAGCGCGAAGCATTGACTGTGTTGTTTGGCGATGCTGTATTCTGTGAGCCAGTGAATCCAGCAACTCCGCCTGTGATTGTCTGCCAAGTCTGATCGCCACGCAGGAACGTCGTGCTGTTAGCCGTACCGGTCGCAAGGCGTGCCGTACCAATCGTGCCTGTGGTGATAAGGCTAGCATCAATGCTGCCAACGGTCAGCGTCAGCGTCTCATCACCACCGTTGTTGTTCTCAGTGAAGACGATGCCTGTGCCTGCAACCAGCTTGCCATTGAGGTAGCCAGCCGTCGTATCGTTGGCGCTGACAGATACCTTAACATCAAGGTCAACTGCATTAGCTGAGATTGTCAGCGTCTCATTGCCGCCGTTATTGTTCTCGGTCAGTACGATGCCTGAGCCAGCGACAAGCTTGCCGTTGAGATAGCCGGCTGTCGTATCGTTGGCAGAGATCTTAGCTTTCTCATCGGTGCCGCCACCAGGTATAATTTCTTGGCCCTGATACGACAATGATTCGATAACCTCGAGGCGCTGCACGACGCCGCTTTTAATTCGGGTTTTGAATGGGATCATGTCTGTTCCTTTGGTTCGGATGATAAAGGCTGCCGAGGCTCCTAGACTAGGGTGGTTGATGCCCGTTCATTTGGAGGAGTGCCTAAGAGCCAAGGCAGATGTAATTTACCGAACTGTGGGGTGAGACGAAATAGGAGTTGCCTGTTAATTCAAGCATTATATTCGCCGATCCCACTGTTTATTCACATCACTCAGGAGTTTGCCATGAAGAAGAAGGGTGGCAAAAAGGGTGGCAAGAAGGGTTACTGAGGTAACCATGCCAGCCAAGTCAGAACCACAGCGTAAGCTTATGGGCTTTGCGCTTAGCGTCAAGCGGGGCACAGCCAAGAGTGCACCTGCCAGCATCAAGAAGCTTGCCAAGAGCATGACCGAGAAGGAGCTGTCTAAGTACGCGTCCAAGAAGAAGTCATCACCTAAGCGAGGCAAGTAACATGGCCAAGAAGAAAGACCCAAAGCTCGAGCGCGCAGGCGTCTCGGGTTACAACAAGCCTAAGGCTACGCCATCACACCCGAAGAAGTCACACGTTGTTGTGGCCAAGGCGGGTGCCAAGACCAAGCTGATCCGGTTCGGACAGCAGGGCGTGTCAGGTTCACCAGAGAAGAAGGGTGAGAGCGCTTCGTATCGTAAGCGCCGCGAGTCTTTCAAAGCTCGGCACGGTAAGGACATTGCCAAGGGCAAGATGTCTGCAGCGTACTGGGCTGATAAGGTCAAGTGGTAAAAGTAAAGGCCCCAGGTGGTCACGAACCTGAGGCCTTCTGCCAACGCAAAGGGGAAGCGTTATGCTAAGGGGTGGTGCAATATAACCAAGTCGTTGCAAATTGTGCAACAACTTCTTCTTATGTTGCGGTAGAAATGAGGAGAGGTTATGCCCGGTAAGCAAGTGCGTCTGTCTGATGAAGAGCTCTCAATGCTCCATGAGTATAGACTAGGTAGGATCGCAAAGAAGCTGTCAGATAAAGCTGACACCACTACTACTAAACCAACCAGCAAACCCAAAGGTCTAGACCTAGCGCCTGCTAAGCAGACAGACAAGGCGCTTGATATTGCCTGGGGTTACAAGGAGATGGAGCCACCGTACATCCTAGAAGGACGTAAGGTAGGCGTGATCTCTGACATCCACGTACCAAGCCATGACAAGGAAGCACTCGAGGCAGCGCTGATCTTCCTGAAGAAGGAAGGCATCGATACGCTGGTCATCAACGGTGACTTCATGGATCTGTATGAGATCAGTGATCACGACAAAGACAAGATGCGTCGCATCACCTTTGGAGATGAGCTCGAGGAGGGGCGCATTATCCTTGGTCAGATCCGTGATTACTTCGGTGCCGATGTCAACATCGTGTACCAAGAAGGCAACCACGAGGAGCGTTACAATCGTTTCCTCCCTGCTCAGCTAGCTGGCGACAAGGTTCGTGGCAGCACAATGCGTGAGCAGCTCGAGCTTGATAAGCACAACATCATCTGGGTGGACAAGCGCCGAGGCATCGACCTTGGCAAGCTACGCATATTCCACGGTCATGAGATGAAGGCGTCCGGCGTACACGCTACACGAGCCATGATTACCAAGGCTCTCGACAATGTTCTTGTCGGTCACTTGCATCGCCAGCAGGAACTGATGAAGCCTCGGCTACGCGGAGACTATATCGGTGCCTGGGTGACTGGCTGTCTCTGTGATAAGACGCCGTTCTATGCAGTGACAAATGAGTGGACCACAGGATTTGCGCTTGTAAATGTCGAACAAGATGGTACATTTGCAGTCCATCTTCACAGCATAATCAATGGTGTCGTGCGGTGAAGTACGAAGTACCAACATCGTTCCGCTTAGGAGGTAATACCTGGCGGGTAAAGTTCGTCAAGTCGATCGTGGCTGAAGACGGTGTTGAGTGTTTCGGTAATTGTGACGCCGATAAACACATCATCACTATCGCTCTGTTCGTCCATGGGCGCCCCGTGCCTGAGGCTACACGCTACAAGACCTACATCCATGAAAGCTACCATGCAAAGCTGGCAACTCTGGGCAGGACAGACGATGAAGAGCTCGTCGCTGGGCTGGAGGAAATGACATGGCAGCAACTAAAAACAGAGCGGTACAGAAAATTGAAGTCTCCGTCAACTCAGCAGGCTACGCCAAAATCAAACTCCCAACAGGAAGCGTAGTAAGAGTTAAGCCCGACACCTGGCGCAACTTGCAAGCAGCTCGCCTGAAATGCCGGGCTCAACATGGTGAGATCATTGAAGCGTCTTGGTACTACGACACTTTGTCAACTCTGAAATCAGAGGTTCACTGTTATTGACAGCATGAATCTCTAGCATGTAGAGGAAGCTGTCGCGTACCATCTCTGCGTCTGCAGTGCACTTGAAGTAGTTGCCGATCTTATAGCGGTGGTCGCTCGTATGCGATAAGATCTCAGTCGCGCTGCTTACACCACCACGGTCATCGATATAGAAGTACTCATCGTACCTCTTGCCACGCCAACGGTTCTTATCCATTGAGTAGGAACCCCCAGTACTGCTTGAGCAACTCCTTGACGCGTCCCCAGAATGTAGGGATCGGCTCATAGTACCGGGCTGATGGTCCGCAACACAGGTAGTGTGTGGCTCGACGTTCACTCGAAGCAATGCGAGCTTTGATCTTTGTCTTCTCGCCTGTCTTCGGATCTTCTTTCCATACTGCCTTGCGACCACACTCTGCATACATCATGCTGTGTGGTTCGAACACATGGTGCCTGCATGATCTGCAGGATATCTTGCTGACTGACATAGGTCTTGTCCCCTGTAGTAAAAGTTCTTTGATTGATTCTGCAAGTTCTTCGCCGACAATGTAGTTGCACACAGTCTTGCCAGTGTGCTCATCACGAATGAAGTAGTACTGAGACACGCTGATCTGGTTGACTGAGAAGCGTTCTCGGTTAGGGCTGAGCATCTGTCGCTCCTTTAATTGCTGTATGATGGCAGCAGTAATTGTCGGCACCGACTGTAGAATTCCAGAACGAACATCCTCCCCGGTCGCCAACGTTTGGGTAGAATTTGTAGTTGCCACAGGACGTACACTTAGGGTGTACTCTTGCACAAGATGATGTCCCCCTCTCGGTGTCGTACAACGTTGCCGTGGTAATCTGTGATCTGGGGTGATCGTTTAGGTTCATGTGCAAAGTTAGCGCTTTCATCCTTCGAATCAAATTGGAAACCGTCAGTGTACGGTGTCAGCTCCTCGAGCAGATCGGCTAGCTTCTTGGCTTCCTCGTAGCTGCTAAGATAGCGGCAGTAGGTCTTGCCGTTGACGCCGTACCGACCGACAGACCAGTTGCACATCGGGTCATCGTAGACATAGAAGCGCTTGGGTTTCTCGAAGGGCTCAGGCAAAGGCTGCCAGGGGTGTCCTGTGTAGGACAACAGGTTCGTGATGTACATGTCGCCAGTCTCAGGATTGCAGCACAGGATCTCGTTGTTCTTGTCGACGTCCTGTTCGGTAGGTTTCTTGTTGACGATCCACTGGTACTTAGACATTGGTCTCTCTCTCGGTTAGTTTGTTGACGCTGTTGACTGCTGACTCGAGGGCTGATACGATCTTCCTCATAGCTGACTTGACGCCCTTGACAAAGCCATAGAGGAACCCAGCCATGAATGCCATGGCCCCGACCAGGATAGCAATGATCGCTACCCATCCAACACTTAGCTCAGTACCCATACTCTGCCTCGCTTGTTAGTTGCGCTACCTCAATCAGATCGAAACAGTTGTCGGTGTCGGTGTCCTTGCAGAATGCTTCGATGAGTCTGTCCTTGGCGCACTGTATAGCCAAGGCTTTGTCGCTGGTGTCGATGTCAAATGTTTTGGTGTAGTCCAAAGATATCTCAACTCTGTACATGATCATTCTCCATGTGTTGTACTGCTTTCTTAGTCACTCCCCACAGCAAGATCTGTGAGGTAGCTCGTGGCTTCGGATGCTTGGACAGACTAGCCCACGCATCGTTGCCGTTGCTAACCTCACCCTTACGGGTCACGGTCTTACCTACCCGCTCAAGCTGTTCGTCACGCCATTTGATAGCTTCCTCAATACACTGCTCGAACGTGTCGTAGTCCTTGACGTAGAAGTAATGCTTGAGGATAGAGTTCTTACGCTGTATGCGTACCTGGATCATGCCGCGTGTCTTGTGCACGCAGAGATACTTATGCTTCATTTTTCCTCCCTTCAGCTTTGTCGATGACTGAACCAATCCGTTTGTTCATTTTGACAGCATCTGCATACCCTGCTGCTGAAGCCCAGTACACGTACTGCCTTGCCTTCTTCAACGCCTCGAGCATCTCCGGAGCGGCAACAAATGCGTGTACATACGGAGAGTCTTTTTCAAGGATCATCCCTACCACCTGACCGTCAACGGTTTTGATGACTGGGTATTCCAAAGACGATCCCAAAAGTTCACCGTATTGCATGCTATACTTGAGCATCTTGAGTTTGTCACTCATGGCATCACCTCGTTATAGATGTCGCAGATGCGTTGTGCGGTAGACTGTGCGTCAACATCTAAACGCAGTGTAGCTACGATCAAAGCGTCGTGACAGCTGACAATGTTCCATGCCGATGCAACTGCATTCCACTGCGCTTTCCACCTCTTCGGCTTGACGTAGGGGGCGGGAACTTGGAAAGGTTGCCACGGCTGACCTTTTTGAACTTGATACCAGTGACGTGTGTTAACTTCCCCATCATCAAGGGCAACCCATACTAAATCGTAGATTGAATTCACATCATTCCGTGTCGGCAGTCGGTCGGTAATCCATTCACTCATGGCTGCCTCCATTCTTACTTGCTTCGATCATGATGTCGGCGATACCATACATGGCGGCTGCCCAAAGCTTATCGTGTGTTGACAATACATCTAAAGCTTTGTGCGCCAACAATCCTTGCATCGCCATCCCAGCCAACCAGTCGCGGCGTGTCATGCCCATGACAATTGTTTGTCCACCTCTCTCGTTGATGAATCCGTAAGGGAATGCTGATCCTCCGTCGTCGATGAATTTCCGTGTGCTCATAGGGTCACTCATTTGTTTGAATGGTTGCTTACTCATGGCCGCCTCACTTGACTTTCACAATACAGATCGTAAGATAGTATGACCCTGCTCCAAGCTCGGTCACTGTCGCGCGTCGTGCGTACGTAGCATCTCCACAATTCTGGAAGAAGTACTTAGTCGATGACTCTACGTCACCGAAGTTCTGCTCAAGCTGTGCGTTGACTGCTGCCTTAGCCTTGAGCGCATCGATCTGCCTGTCGTACTGCACATACATGAAGACAGACATAACCTTGTTGTCTGGCGTATAGCTGATAACGAACATGAGGTTCGATGTAGCTGTCGTGTACGACTCAGTGTTCTTGTCTGGGTCTTTTGCTTTGGTCAGCGATACCTTGCTGAGCAGATACTGCACGGTGCCACGCGTCGCACCGATGGGCACATGCAACTCAACGCTGTCGCAGTTAGTGCTTAGGTATGTGTAGAGTGTATTGTTCTGTGCGTATGCGTATGTGCTGAGAGACAGCACGGCCAGGAAGGTGAGAACCTTCTTCATAATAACTCCTCCAAATGGTTGTATATCTGTGGCGGTTTATCCGTCACGTTGCTGGCTCCGTGGAGTCGAACCACAGCGAAGACCATCAGCCAACTCGCAGCACGAAAAGTTTTTGGGGGGAAAGAAACTTATTGACCCTCTCCGTTAATGAATAATAGTTGTACTGTCTTTCCAGACAAAGTTCGTAATCGTTCTAGCTTTTCCCAAGCTTGTCGTAAACTTCCTAGCGCTCGTTCGTTTGGTACCATGCCGTTAGGGATAGGCATAACTGTCCCGACTTGTAATCCGTCGACAGTTAGCCGGACAAAGAACTCCGATTTACCTTCCGCGATAATGCGCAGAGAGTACGTAGTGCCATCCTTGGTCACGACTGGTAGCTTCATGGCTACTCGGAGATACAGTGTAAGAACTTGGAGACATCACGGTCATCGTAGATGCCGACAGCCACAGAGTTAGGCGCATCGCCATACTCGGGATAGATCTTCTTGGAACCTGTGATGTGAATGCGTCGCAAGCTACCATCCAATTCAGTTACATACAACCCATCGCTCTGGAAAAGTTTGCGCACGTCCTGCCTGGTATTGACATAGACTTTGTGCTTGCTGACGGTTGTCTTGCTGTTCACAGTTGTGAACATATCAAAGCTTACAAGGAACATGGTTACCCCTTAGATAGTTGTGAGACAATCGGCGTATTGTGCGGTGCGTTCTGCTTGTATAGGCATGACCATAGACAGTACGTACTCCGGTCGTAGGTTGCCCATGACCTCGCTCGATGCTGGCAGGAACAGGAGAGGGCGTCGCCAAGGCATTTCGTAGTAAGATTTCCCAGTATCACATTGCATCTTGACCTTGCGCACACCGGCGCGATACAGGAGATCGATGCAGTCATCGACAAGCTCGGCATTGAATACGCCACGGCTGGCACCATTGGAGAAGCAGATGATAGGACGATACTCCCACTCATCCACATAACTTGTGAACGGTGTGCCGTCATCAATCATGCCGAGGATATCACTGACAGTCGGATTGTTCATGATCGAATCCGAAGTATCTGCCAGGATTGCAAAGCGCTTGACTGACGACGCAAACTTCTTGATGTAGTGGCAATAGTTGATAAGCTTCTTGATGTCGATCTCATCCTGAGTGAAGAACTCATCTTCTGCCCAGTCGGCGTTGAGTGTATTGCCAAAGTACTCATGGTGTTTGCCTGGTGGAATCACGTTCAGCAATTGCTGTGTGAAATCTGCACTTGCATCTTCATCACAGGCGATCCATGTCTCCTCGCCCTTGTCGAGAATCTTGTACGAATTGTGCTCGCTCTTCTTCACTCTCCAAGATCCATGCTCCTCGCGGCTCATGATATCAGGTCGTGTAGTCTTGAGACTCACACCACCGAGGATGAACCCGTCGCTTGCCAGACAGTAAGCACGATCATCTGCGTACGGTATAATCTTGACGCCCTTGAGATTGTGCATCGTGTTATACGACTGCGTGAAGTTCATAAGCGTATTGAGCATGGTGGTTTCCATGTTCTCGAGCGTAATTGATTTAGGTCTACGCTCTTGTGTATACCCTACGCAAGCAGCCAGGATATCTGAATCTGAAATTGCCTCGGCATTCTCCTGCCTCTGAATCACATAGTATGTATTGGCACATACAATTGCATCGATGACAGAGCGAGCGTGACCTGTGCCGTACGATTCTGTTGCCTCTGTAATTCTGAGAGGCTCATCCCGGAGAGTTTGGATGATACGATTGATAAAGAACTCGCCTTTGTCCTTGTCATTAAGTGTTGTGAAATACTTGCCTGCCATCTGTACAGACACGACAGCGTTGAGCTCCTTGATAAGGTCAACGCATTCCTTCTCGGACAAAATGTTATTTGACATCTGCTCGCTCTTTCTTTGTTGGGAATTCGTAGGGGGAGAATTTGTAGGGATAGAGGCGCCATGCTTCGCCACTGCTGTCAATCAATTGCACACAACCTGTCAAAGGCGTGATTGTAATTGTCTGATTCCTGTCAATAGGAATATCCATATGCTGGATCTCGTCATTGAAATCCCACTCATCATGTGCACTCACCAATTGGAATAGTATAGATTGTGCCTTGTTGTATTCTTCTTCATCGTCATAATCATCCGGATCTTTTGACAGAACTGTGAGATTATAGTACCTATCTGTGTCGATGCCATAGAAAACATCAACATCAAATAGATACTCTCGTACTTCCTCGATTGGAAGTTGTGCAATTGTGACTGACATTTTGTTACCCCTTTGCAAGTTCGTGTTGGGAAATTATTTCACGTGCGAATGTGACTAACACACGTTTTTCTGATTCGATTAATTCCGCTACTGCATCTAGTGTATAGTGTTCAAAAGGTTCCCAGATGCTTATGCCCATAGATTCAATTGCGATCTCATTATTCTCATATAGCGCGTCGATAACTTGATCGTAAGAGAATCCATAATCTCTGTTAGAAAAGTAACAATCAAGAGCAAGATTGCTAGCCATTGATTCGATTTCAAGAATATCCATTGTCTGCCCCTTTGCATTTGTGGTTTAGTTCTTAACGAATCCTGTCGTGTCCTTCTTAGCCTTACCTTTTGCGCGGAGACCTACGATAACACCACGCGCATCACGGAACCGGAGATCGTCGATATCTCCGTCGATTACTTTGCGACTGTGCCAAACACGTGGTAGTGTATCGCCACGGAATACAGCGGCGACGTTCATGCCCTTGCTAATAGCTAACAACACGTGATCGTCGTTGCCATCAGCAGCTGAGAATGTAAGAGTGTAGTTTGGGAATGGGTTCGGATCGCGCTTTGAGATCTTCGTATAGTCGTAGAACTGTACGTTTGGAAACAATTCAAAGATCGTTTTCTTGTCGCGCATCTTGTACAATTCCCATTGAATATCGGAAGTACCATTGAGGCGCATGGTTAATTGCTTGCCTTCACGTATAGCTTTGCGCTCAGCTGAAGCGATCTCTTTGATAAGTTGATCGAAGAATGCCTGGCGATTCTCATAGAACATTTTTGTCTTGGCGATACGTGCATC
>JACCDU010300397.1_pt1 | contig 67761 bp, 65 predicted proteins | sample 7446081 | NCBI WGS metagenome assembly JACCDU01 (sample SAMN15323447, study PRJNA562643) | freshwater metagenome | isolation source: river surface water | place: USA:Blue River Watershed | collected 2017-08-17 | reverse complement strand
GCATTCAATAAACTTAATTATTAACATTGAACTTAATGGATTTATATCAAATCATTAAACTTAACAAAATCGTTGCAAAAACACAAAACAAAAGTCGGGTCACTTTTTGCAAAATGGACATTTTTGGATTTTCAGGAAATGTCCAAATTGCATAATCCTTGCAAAGTCTTGTAAACGGGGTTTTTAAAATCGCATAAAAATGAATTTTAAACAATGACACTGCAACATGCTAACAAAAATAAAATTGTAAAAAACAAAAAATTCAAAAAACTCAAAAACCGCTGGACATTTTTTGGACCCCATTGGACATTTTTATCTGAACACGCCTGATATGCGATTTTCCAGGGTCGTCCCTACAATCGATGTAGTAAAAAGTCGCTGGACATTTTTGATCAGATAAATTAACTGAACATTGGACTTTGCAACATTTTATACTACATTTTTATAGGATAGCTTCCGTGAGTTTATCCTGCTACACGATGTTCAGATGAAAAATGTCCAAATCGGGTGTCTTTAGACAACCACGCTCCATCAATTAACTTAATTATAATAGGATACCCTGTTCAAAAATGAATATAGAAACATATTATAGAGCATAGTATGCAACGAATACGAACATATGTCCTTCAATATTCACAACCACAACTAGATATATGGAATATGTTATTGGAATTATTTAATAAAGGCGAAATCAAGTATTTTTGTATGACAAGCAATCGAGCATTTATCAGGTTTTATATGATTAAATCACTATTAAATGTCCAATCCATGTTTCCAAAAAATGTGAAGGTGCATATAGAAATTCGCGACGATTGTTTGATGAAAGCCATGATGTCAAAACAAACAACATTTTGTGAACATGGAGATATAGCAAAGCGCGCAAAACAGCGAAATGCATCAAATGAGACACAGCAAGTGATAGACAAATTGGTTGAAGGACAAAATTTAATAGTTTCATTAATAGATAAAACAAACGAAAACCACAATCAGCATATACAACAAATAACAGACATATGTAAAACGATAGCAAAACAATCCCCAACTATAATTCAAAACAATATCCAAAATAATAATAATAAGATTAGTTTAAATGTATTTTTAAACGAACATTGCAAGAACGCATACGATATAACAGAATTTGCAAGATCAATCGATATAAATTTAGATGATATGATGTTATACAAAAGTCTGGGACACGCAGAGGCACTAACACGAATTATTAATAAAGCATATAATAGTTTGGATATTAATCAGCGCCCCATACATTGTACGGACGTAAAACGCGAGACTCTATACGTGAAAAATGAAGATAAATGGGTAAATGATGAAACCAAAGAATTAACGGAAAAGGCGATATGTATTGTGGCAAATAGAAGTTTGAAGAATATGTCGCTTTGGAAAAACGCAAATCCAGATTATATGAACTGCGATGATAAGAAACAAGAATATGCAATAATAATGCGAAATCTGCTTGGAGGATTAACTGATTATGAAATAGACGAAAATAAGAAAAAGGTGATTCGAAATTTATCCAAATCAACTTATTTGAATCGTGAAGAACTATTGAAAGTCAAATAGCGGATTGGAAGTTCCCTAGACTTTCCTGCGCGATTTATTTTTACGTGGCTTAAACACCTTAACAGATTTTTTCTGACCTTTTGACTGCTTGTATTGTTTTTTGGCTTCGGCTAAAATAGCACCAAGCGGTTTACCTTCATTTTTATCGCAAAGTTTTTTAACAAGTTTTGACCACTCACTCATTATATTTTATAGTAAAATAATAAAAAAGTCTATAAAATTGAACTTTTGTCAAAACAAATAATAAATTATAAAAAACAATTAACTTTTATAATTTATAACAATGGTCAGAAACACTACTGGAGGCGGAAACGCAAAGAAGCAGGCACGCAAGTTCCAAAACGCTCCTGCTAAACGAACAAATGAAGTAAGAAAGTCAGAAAGCCCACTCGAAATGTATGCAATCGTCGAGTCAGTGCACGGCAATGGATTAACAGTGTTCACATATAAAGGACACACACTATGGTGCCGTGTCCCAGGCAAGTTTAAGGGTCGCAACAAGCGATCCAATTACTTTGAAAAGGGTTCATGGGTATTAGTTGGATTGTATGAATGGGGCAATAATAAAGAGCCCGATTCATGCGAATTGCTGTTTGTATATGATAAAAACGATATTGAACAATTACGAAACTTACCTGATGTAGATTTGAAACAAATCATTGCAAAACAAGGTCAAGTGCAAACTAATGGAATTGAGGAAGATCTGGCCAATGAAATCATATTCTCAGATAACATTGTGTCCGCGGATAAGATGTTTGCTGGAGATACTGGCGCAAGCGTTGCGATTGTCAATTTTAGTGCAGACGAACAAGTTGCATTTGATGACCTCTAAAGGAAACCAAGGTATTCAGGACCGAAGGTCCTACCGCCTTTTGATCCTTCCTTTTACATTAAAATATTATTTTTTACATTAAACCGAAGGGCAAAAGAGAAGTGGCAAGGGGAGGGAAATCTTGGTTTCCTTTATTTGACGAAATGTTTGTTCAAGTATTTTTGGATCGTAAAATGGGTAATACGTTCATCTCTAGCATCTTCTCCCAAAATAGTCCACAACTTGGCATCAGGAACAATAATCTGTTTATTGTCCGGATGTTCCAAATGTTGTTCTTTGATATACTTGTTCAAATACTTGGTGATTTCAATGCGCGAAATTAATTCGCCAATCGGTTTGCCCATAAACTCACTCATCTCTGGTGTGACCTTGGTGCTAACCGCAAATCCGCACGGTTTGCGCTCTTTTTTACTCTTAGATGCAACCTTGATTTCCTTGCGCACAACCAAGTCAATCGCGTGAGTTAACTTTTTGGCCTTTTTATCTAATGATGCAAACTGCTCTCGCATTTCAGATAATTGCGAATTCACTTCGGCCAAACTAGCCATCATCTTCTCCATGTTAGTAGGTAGCTCAATATTCATTTTTGGTTATAGTATATAGAGGCGTTTGTTTAAGTGGTTTTGTAAAAAAAGTTTTTACAAGGGAACGAAGTTCCCGAGTAGCGTTTCCGCCAAAGGAACGAAGTTCCCGAGTAGTAGAACCTTCGGTTCTTTCAAGGAAACTCGTTGGTTCAGCCAGCGAAGGGAGTTCCATACTGTGTTTCCCTTATTGTTTCATTAAATCCCGTTTCATCATATAATATCTGTTTTTAAAGGTTTTTTTGAGTTTATCATCACTGCATTCAATCTGATCGATTTCGTGGATGTACTGTTCACAGAATAATTCAAATGCATAAGAAGGTATGGTTTCGGATACCATTGTTTTTTCATTCAAACTGGTTTGAATCATATTAAATAAATATTTGTCTATTGTTGCAAGAAAGTCTCGATTCAGAGATACATATTTGCATCTCTGTTTCTTTTCAGTTTCAACCTTCTTTCGGAAATAATAACGCACGGATGTAAACATTTTGTTCAAAATATCCCCATCATAACCGGTAGAGCGTTGTTTTTCGGTTTCAATTAAAGTCTTATTTGCCTCTGTCCATTTAATCCATGAATCTTTGAATTGTTTTCGTTCGTCGTACTTATGCAACTTGGCAAAATGCTCTAACTCGGCAATACATTCTTTGCTGAAATCATACTTGTGCTGTTTCAACTTGATAACAGTCTCCACCTCTGGAATAAACACTTTTCTTCGCACGTTCATTTTTAATTCGGTAATTCTGGTAATTATAAAAAGGTTGTTTTTAATTTACACGGAAATCCAATAAATATTTCAATTTTATGAGATCGAAGCCAGTTTAAAGTGAAAGTAGTATAAAGATATTTGTTATTTACATACATTCAATGAATAATCATCGTATTGAGTGGGACGAGTATTTTATGTCAATAGCAGTATTAGCATCATGTCGTTCACCATGTAGTCGATTGCATGTGGGTTCGGTGGTGGTGAAAGATAAGCGAATTGTAGCAATGGGATACAATGGATTTTTACCTGGATGTAAACACGAGTCTCATATTAGAGATGGACACGAACAAGCAACTGTTCATAGTGAAATGAATTCAATTACAGATTGTGCAAAGCGCGGAATAAGTATGGATAAATCTATTATTTATATTACACATTATCCATGTCTGAATTGTTTTAAAGCACTTTGTGCAAGTGGGATAACAGAGATTGTATATCTAAATGATTATAATAATGATCCTCTTATACAAAAAATAGCAAATGAAATTGGTGTAAATATACGACAACAATACCCATCTGATGTGAAAAAAGACAATTCTAATGGATCAACTGGCGCTTCAGCTAAGGGAACTTCGTTCCCGACTGTCGATTCTCTTAAGGGAATCGAAGATTCCCGACTGGGCGCTTCCGCTAGCGGAAGGATGACAAACGAGTATAGTTTGGACGAATATGGAATGTAATTACTCATCGTTTTCTTGCGCGGCCATATTTGCAATTCTTTCGCGATATTCTTTAAATGATTCGTTTTCATTCTTAGGGCGATTTGCACACAATCTATGAAGCTGTTCGCCAGAGAACTCGTAGTCGCTTTCATCGCTATCACTATTACTTTCACTATCGCTTATGTCATTATCAGAATCATCAAAGTCTCTATTCAGAAATCCATTTGATTCATGATTATTGTATGCCATGTAGTTCATATAGTTCATTACATAATCCATTTCCTTGTTATGGTCAAACACTTTACCGCATATTTGGTAAATTGTTTGATGAATTCTCTTGATTTTGCGTGCATGACTAATAATATATTGTTGTTGCTGTTTGTTTTGACGAACCAATATATGCACAATATTAGTTAAAATTTTAACTTGTTCGTTTGTGTTATTCATGGTCTCGGTGTTATTCATAGTCTCGGTGTTATTCATGGTCTCGGCGTTATTCATGGTCTCTTGGATATCGATGGTTTAGTAAAGTAATAATTTTATACAATTATGAATAATAGATACTAAGAGTTCAATTTTGTATCTCATGATATAATATATGCCTCCATTATCACTGGTAAAACCAAAATCGCAATTTGAGGAAATCGATACATTTTTTAAAAATTTAGATTCAAGTATACACAGGGTATATACATTACCAAAAGTTCATATAAAACTTAACGCCGGAAACTTTGGAAGTGCGTATAAAACAGATGACAATCGTGTTGTGAAAATACTCAAGTTAAATATATCAAACGATTTGCAATACACAATAAGTACACTTACAAACGAGATATCAAATTACTACAATATATCGCAAAAATGCCCACAATATTTCTGTGAAATGTTAGCATATTATTATAATCCAAATATCGGTGAAGTAGCAATCATAATGAAAAACTGCGGTATAGAGATGTTCGATTATTTACAAATAGTGAGTCCAAAGCATAATATTTTACGCGAGATCTTTACAAAAATTGCGTATGCATTACAATGTCTCCATAACAACAATTTTGCGCATTTAGATATTAAACCTGAAAATATAGCAATCGAAGAAACACTTGATGATATAGTGGTAAAGCTAATTGACGCAGGTTCATTGACAAATACAAATCAACCAAGATTTACATATGGAAGCGATAACTATATGGCTCCGGAAATACGCAAGGCACATCTTAGCACAGGAATGCTGGACAACACAATTGATGCAAAAAAATCGGATATATATTCGTTTGGTAAAATGATTGAATATGTAGCTCCTACACTGTTTACATCCAAGTTTTTGAAAACAATATTATCGAAAATCCCCGGAAATCGTCCAAGTATACAAGAAATAATTAAAAAATTGGAAACACCAGATACAAGAACAACAAGTTCACCAAAATCAAATGATTCAAGGTCAAACGACTCAATTGAAGATTATTTGGGTGGAACCCTTAAAACAAGACGAACACAAATTAAAAAGCGGTCAACACGTCGTCGGGGAATCCCATTTGCAACAAAATAAGCTTGGCTGCCTTAATCTCTGATATACCAGGCACTAATTTATACGTAAAATGAATGTTATTGTTTTCTAGAGTAGCATCCATTTTCATATTAGCACTATTCTTTATTAGAGCAGGCACATTAATAAAATGAGTAGTTAACATAAAATCCACATTACTGAATGTTTGCAGATAGTTCAAGAAGCCAGCAGAGGCACCGGTAGCTTCTTCCGCATTAGTGCCAGAGAACAGTTCATCAAATATGCAAAAGTGCCGACCTTCTGTATTATTGACAGTGTCCAATATATCTTTGCACCGACGTGCTTCCGCTTGAAACAAACTATCTCTGCCACTTGTGTCTGGAATATTCAAATATGAATGTATATGTGTGTATGGATTTAATATACATTTGCTGTAATACCCAGCTCCAAATTGTTGTGAAAAAATTATATTAATCGCGGTTGTTTTCAATACAGTGGTTTTACCAGAGGCATTGGGTCCAGTAATAATAATATTATTACTCAAGTCGACTGTGTTCTTGACTTCGTTCCCAAGAATTGGGGGATACACTTGATTTTCAATGCAAGTATTTCGTTCCCGAGCGCCAGAAATTTCCGCAATATTCAGAGATTTGACTGCACGCATATTGTCAATATATCCTTCAAGACCCATTGCATATTCAATACTGTTTCTGTATTTCTGCAATGCATAATAGCATTTCAATAAATTGCCAATTTCAAACATTTTATTGATTCCAAACACATATGGTTTAATGTCGACTAATGTGCGTTGCAACTCAGACAACGTATCGTATTGGTCAGACATGCAAGCGCAAAAATCGGCATATTTACTAAGTCCGGAATTCATAGATATAAAGTATTTCATGTTGGTCAACGATGTTTGCAAGAAGGTTTGAATAATAATTAAATTGGCGTTGATTTTGTAAATGTTGTTATAAAACTTGATACACGATTTGATATTTTGATAAGTTTGTATTCCATACATTGCCAGAGAAAATAGCAAATAAACGAGTCCGTTTAGAGACGCTGCATCAAATGATACAAACGCCTTACCAAGGGAATGCTTCATAGCCAAATCTTTTAGAATTGCGATATATGCATCAAAATGAATGGGAACGCCTTGAAATTTTAATAGGACAAATGGTGCCACCAGTAATAATAATGGAAGAATCAGAGAGATTAATGGCGAAAGTAAATTGGCTACAGTCCAAACACCTAAAAAAGTGGAATTTTCATTTACAAACTTCACGTGTTCAATGTCAATATAACAATATCGGTCGCAGAATCCGGATGTTGTAAATACATCGTCAAATACTTCAATTATTCCAGTGTCATTCACGTCCGATTGTTGTGGCGGTAAGTGAATACATTGAGTTTGCTGTAAATAATCAACATCACTAGTAAATTTAGTTTTCCATTGTTGAATCATATATTGAGCAAACTTGTGTTTGGGTTTAAATGTAATTTCATACATGGTTTCGAGCTCAAGATCACTGCATACAACAGGATGGATGTGATGAACCATACTTGGATCTAAATAATCAATAGGGTGTTTAAAGGTTGATGCCATAATACATTTAAATTACAATGTATTATTGCTAAATGCACGCACTATTAGTTTTTCTTATCAGTATATCGATATTGTCCACGAATGGACGACAAGTAAACATTCTTACCATTGTGTTTAATATACTTTTTATTATCACTATCAATCATAACACTGCGGTAAATGTACTCGCAATTCGCGCCGAATTTGACTAACACATATTTTTGTTCACAAACCATTGTTATATATTATTAGCAGAAAATTGTAAAAGGATCTTTGGTTAGAAGTTAAAATCATCGGGCAATGGTTGAACCTGAATACGATAATAGTTTTCAATATCTCGCATAACCCGAATGTCTCGGGGGGAAATAAAATTAATGGCAGTTCCCTTTCGACCCCAACGTCCAGACCGACCAATGCGATGCAAGTAAGTATGCACATCAGAAGTTATATCAAAATTGATAACCACACTAACTTGTTGAATATCGATACCTCGTGCAGTAATATTGGACGAAATCAAGAAACGCAATGCACCTGATCTAAATTCTTGGAATACTCGATCTCTGTCTTGTTTACTCATATTACGATGAATACAATCCACAGAAAAACCATCTTCGCGCATGGCATCACTTAATTGCGATACGCGATGCACACTGTTGCAATAAATAATACATTGAGACACACTAATATAGTTAAATAGTTTCTTGAGTGCATCAAACTTATCATCATCGGAGCGAACTGCAACATAATACTGGCGAATTCCTTCCAGCGACAGTTTCTCGGCTTCCATAGTAATTTTAATAGGATCAATCATGAAACGTGGAGTCAAATCCATCACTTCACGAGTAAGCGTAGCGCTAAAGATGGCAACTTGAATAGTCGATGGCATCATTTGAAAAATACTTTGAACTTGTTCTTGGAATCCAGCGGATAACATTTCATCCGCTTCATCCATCACAATAATGCGAATATGATCGGGATTTAATATACGACGACGAAGTAAGTCATATACGCGACCCGGACAGCCAACCGCTACATGAGGAACGCCTGATTGACGGTCTTCCATAACTGACGACCCGCCAATATATGTGCCAACCTTAAGTCCTGGAATAAATTGAGAAAGATTCGTAATAACTGAAGTGATTTGCTTAGCAAGTTCATGAGTAGGAGCTAGTAATAGTGCTTGGGTTTCGTTGATTGTATGATCAATCAAACTTAAACTACCAATAGTGAAAGCACCAGTCTTGCCGGTGCCGGATTGGGCTTGCGCGATGACATCGCGTTTACATGTGATAGGATAGATAGCCTTAGATTGAATGGCACTGGGTTTTTCAAAGCCATATGCATAAATACCGCGCAACAAATATTCATTTGATACGCAGTCCTCCCAGCTAGTAATAATTTTGTTCTCGTCGTATGTAGTAGACATTTATAATTATATAATTATAGAATATATGTTTAAGTGATTTAAAAATATATTTATAAGGGAACTTTGTTTTCCGCCCCCTCCTACCCGAAAGGGACGCCGACGGACGCTTGATCCCCTTATGTTTTTTCAGCAATCTCTGTTTTGTGTGCAAGAATGTCGTCGAGTTTTATTACAATTAAATCCATATTAATAGTATCACCAATTAAAGTCATTTTTTTGCTTTTAATACGTGTGGACGCATTGATATGAATATATTCATTATTGATTGCTTTAAATTCTCCGATAAACCATTTGTTTCGCGTCGACTTAGCCGTCCATTGTTCGAATATCCATTTCCACATACTAATAATAACATTTACATTGTGTCCCCATGTGTTATAACGATCCGCTAATCGCATTTTTGAACTCGCTTGGTGTAATTGTCCGAAAAAGTCAGGAACGTTGGATTTACCACAATTATGAAGCATATATAAAGTTGCGAACGATTGGCAAAATTGATTTGTGGCGGGTTTTTGGTGTCCCAGTTTATAAGAATTGAATTCTTCTCCAGTCTCTGAAAATAATATCCAATGACCTACATCACCAGTTCGTGTGTTAAATATAATTTTATTTTTATAGCCAGCACTAGGATCCAATTCGCCATTTACTGTGATTCGTTCAACTTTGCATTTTGCGCAAAAATCGTTAGCAACGTTATTCATAACAGTGTCTGTACCTGCAAAATCAATAAGCCATTGTATTTTTGCAGACAGTTCGTCTCTAGTTAATGCTACCGCAGTTTCAACGCGCGTAGGTTTTCGAGTGCGTGTGAAATTCATTTGTAAACTGAGCAATTATAGAAATCATTATTTATAGTTTTACAAATAAAGTTTATAATATTTTCAATTTTGTAAATGGTTTTTGTTTGCAAATTACTTTTTGTGTTCAAGCAAATGGCACACCTCGCATAACGCAACTAAATTAGCTTTATGATTTTTTTTAATGGCGGTGCCTTTAATATATCCATTTGCGTCTGCAGTATGTTGTTCTAATATATGATGAACTTCGGTGCTCATTTTAACACCACATTTTTCACACATGCCTCTGATCTTATTCGAATTATAATGGGATACTGGCTGAGATAATATACCAGATGCAACAGGATAATATTTGTTTCGCAGTGCAAACGCCATATCCATAAAATCTGTGGGCATATGCAGAGATTTGCATACTTCTAAACCATACATATTATTGCCAGGTCCGTCTCTAAGCAAACGGTCATATACAAGTTTATCAGTGATTGCATCATAATGAACCGCCATGTGTTTTAATTGCACATTGGTCATAGACTTGAGTTCGTCATATTCTACAATTTCGTGGAAATGTGTGGCAAATATAAATGATGATTGTTTTGATGATAATGTATGAAGTCCAGCCATAAAAATACTTAGAGCGCTCTGGGTTTCTGTGCCCGAACACAGCTCATCGCCAAGAATTAATGAATTTTGATCCGCATTTTTAAGAATAACCCGCAATTCGCTCATTTCCACCGCAAAAGTCGAGAGGCCTTTATATAGATTGTCGTTGCCCAATATACGAGTATATATTGCTTTGTATGGACTATACGTGAATTCACTACATGGCACATAAAATCCGCTCTGTGCAAGGATAATGTTAATACCAATGGCGCGGATCAAACTGGTTTTACCAACAGCATTTGTTCCATATAATAAAATACCACCATTGCGAATAGATACGTCGTTAGCTACGTATGTTTCATTTTGTTGAAGTTGTTCAATCAGCAAATGGCGCATTTGTTTGGCTTCAAGGAACGAGGTATCAGCGGACGAGCTATCAAGGAACGAAGTCTCTGCGATGGTCGGTTTACACAATCTAAATTCCTTGGCTAAATATGCCTTGCAAATCACCGTATCAAGTTTAACAACAAATTTAATGAATGGTGTCAAATCATGTTTCTCTAACACATTTGCAATAAAATCATTGTATAATTCGGTGTTTTTTCTGGCTAATGCATTTTCAAGACGCAACATTGTTGCACACACATCATCGAGTTGTTTAAATCGTATTTCATCATTTGAACTGGTTGCAACCGAGAATTTAATATCTTGAAAATCGATGAGTGTATTTTTGTATTGAACCTTATGACTCGACAACTTGGTTAGTGCATTATAAAAACATGGATAACCGGCATAATTACCTGCCTCTAACACTTGCTTTAATATTTTAGCACGTACTTTGGTAATCTGAAGCGTAGAGCCGGATTTTTCGGTGGTATTTATTTTCACAAAATCCGCATCCGAATCTTGTGTGCATTGCATTGCCATATTGAAAAATCGGTGAATATTGTTAAATGTATTTGTTGCAATAGCGAGCTCTTTATTGATAGCATCGAGTTCATCGCAAATACCAGCATTCACTTGTATAAGACCATTTTTGCACGCATCCATATACAAATACTTATTTAAACATTGAATTACTTTTATGCAATCCAGAGGCAGTAATTGTGTAGTGTATTCAAGCAATCTCTGATTCTCAGCCAAACAAACATGAATTTGTTGAATTGCGTCCAATGATTCAGCGAGCTTGTATAAACTTGCGGGTTGAACCTTTTTAATCATAATGCATCGTTCCAATTTCTCTATATCCATAACGTGTTGCAAACGTTGTCGAACAAATCCAATTAAGTAATCGTGATCTAGCAATATGTGTTCTACTATATCATATTCAGTCGTCAACCATTTCGAATCGTATACTGGATTGCATAAAAGTGTCTGCACATTGCGTTTACCCATAGCAGTGCAACAACGATTCACAAAGTTTAATACTGAACTACAGCGTCCAGCTTTAGCCCCGTCGAGAGAATGATCATCTATAATATTGAGTTGTTTTAGGGTGGAATTGGCCAATATGACATTGGTTGTGGGATTCGAAAATACGGGACAACTAATGCGTTTAACTAATGATGGATTGTGTTCTTGAATAAAGTTCAAGAGATAACAATATGACTGTGTGCCAATATGATACATGGAAAATTCATTGCACGCGTTAATGCCATCACCGAAAAATGTTGACAATAGTTTGTCGACATATTGCTGTTTTTGCACGTTTTCTGCTTTCAAGTCGTCGTTAATACAATACTCGTGAATCGCGTCCACATTAATACCGGAATACTTTTTTGCATTCTCTAGTAAATGTTTGTCTTTATATAGGATAATAATCTCAGATGGACAATGCACACTGATTGCGCGCTCGAGTTCATCAAAAATAGTAGGGTCGTTCATGTATGGCACCTTGTACTCATAAATGTATGATTGCCCAGTAAATATGTTAACAACAGAGATTCCGCATATTAAATGGACTTTTTTTATAGACACAGGGATATAAGTATGCAACCAGATACTCATAATGTTGTTAGACAATGAAGAAGTATCGTTAACAATGCAGGTGCCGGGGGAACAAATAGAATGAACCATGTGTTTTTTCTTGTCGCCTTGAACAGAGTTTTCCTCGTCTTGTACAATGATAACACTTGTATATCCTGCGTCAGAGAGTTTTTGCACATATCGATCGAGAGCATATTCAGGGAATCCGGCCATTAGCACTGGACTAAGGGCGCATTCATAGGAGGTCTTATAAGGGACGACCACTTTCTTTTTTTCGCTGATATTCATTTGACAAATATTTGCAAAATCGTGGATTTTTGCAACAGGGTCATTTTTAAGACCGTATACTTCAAAAAACGAACCCACCATCATAAGCACGATGGTTTTAGAACCATAGTGTTTCGAATAATTTGCGTCATAATCAAGATATTTAATATAGATTGTCTCTGTTCCATTAGTGTCGTCGATTCTCTTGTTGTCGATTCTCTTGTTCATTGTATTTATATACAAAATGTTTTTATATTATATACAATGCAACAACATGGGGGCGATACTATATCGAACGAAATATATTATCCAATAAGAGATGTGTTTTGTAAATATTTAGAAATATATAAATTAAAACACAAAAGCGAAAAATCAACCATTGCAGTGGATGGAGAAGTATTGCGATTACATGAATCTAACAATGAACTATTAGAGATGCCAGACTTTCATTTAATTCCGCCAAACAACCGTTATAAATCAAATACAAGAGAACGCGAAGAACTTGACATATATACACACTATTTGCGTACTGATATAAACAATATTGGTGCACACGGTGCGGATATACGTAAAATGGGTGCGGCTGCGCACATTGTATCACACGCAGTAACTGCAAAATACATCGCACTTCATAACAAACAAATATTATTGAACGAGATGCGAGACTTACTTATTACGATAACCCAAAAAATTTACAATTGTTATCAAGTATTTGGATTTCAAAAACTAAGTAGGAAAAGTAAAGCAGGTGGTCAAAGTAAAACTGGTGGAGCTGTTGCAATTGGTTCAACACCATATATGCAAGAGGTTGAGGGTAAAATAGTTATATTGTATAATTTATTTAAATTGGGAGAATTATCGACCCAAGCAATATTTTCACCGTACGCGACACATGACCGTAAAACCGTCGAAGTATTTATGAACTTAGTTGCAGCAGTTGGTATTGGAGCGTTGGGCGTGCTTGCATTGACACCAGCTGGCGTAGCAGTTGCTGCAACAGTTGGCGCAACTGCAGCAACAATAGGAACAGTTGCATCTGGTGCATTTGTTGGTAGTTGTTATACAACGTATCGTGGTTCGACTAAAAAAAGTATATGTATAAGTGCGGACGTGAAAGATGTATTGCAAAACATGTATCGCACTTATTTTAGCCAGTCGGGAACCAAAAAACTAGGCGCCTTAGATAGTTGTATTACAGATAAATTAAGCAACTCTAGAATGCATACTAAACTCCAAGTTATTGATCGATTAATTAGTGCATTTGCTAGTAAAGTTGATCGATATTATACTGTGTATAATTCTATACATGACACAATAGTTAATAACATTAAAATACTTTATCCCTATCCAAAATATGATATATGTAAAATGGAAGTCGAAACTGAATCTGAAGATGAATCTGAAGACGGTTTAGCAACGTCAGATGAGATAGAAAAAGCGATTCAGAAAGTATTGAAATGTGATAGACCAGCATTAACCCAATATAAAGAAAAAGAATTACGCGATCATTTTAAAAATATGACAAAAACACAGTATAATGAGATAATGAAGCAACGGTGTGCGGGCGAAGGACAACAACTAGTTAAATCAATACAAAGTATAAAATCAAAAAGTATAAAATCAAAAAATATGAAACAAAAAAGTAGTGCAAGCGGTGGTACTAGACGACGAAAAAAATGAAACTACTCAAGAATAAACATCTCTTGATTTAACCCTTTGTAAAAAATTGAACTATTTATTTGTAATTATTCATAATGCATAAATTATATGTATTGATTCAAAAAAATGTCTTTCGTCCGCAACACTAGCCGTGCCACTAAGTTTGATGTTCGCCTGGTTCAAGGCAAAAACTCGATCACCGTCTACTGCGACAATTATAGCAAGAACACTCGTGTGCGAAGCACGATTCAGTGTTTCGATGTGCGAAAGAACATTACTGTGTATTGTGATAAAATTGTAAACAAGAAATAAATGTTCCGAGAACACTCTTGTATATTTTGTATTTGTATATTTTGTATTTGTAATTTAACTAATAATATAATACCAACAACTATATAATAGTTGGTATTTTTTAATGTTCCCTCTGCTAATGGCTACTTAATTTCTTTCTAGTTTCCATTAATAGTGTATCCATCTCTGGTTCGGCTCCCCTAACAAAGTGCAACAATTTTGCATTAAGTGTATGTAAAAGCATCGACTTGAGTTCAGCATTCTGTTCAAATTTGGCCAATAATGCGTTGGAGCGTTCCACCTTGTCGCGTCCTCCATAAAAGTCTGAGTCAAGCTTGACGTCTTTGGGTCTAAGAAGTTCTTTTTCGTATCGACCAGTTTTGCCACCAGCTCCTGACGCTTTTTTCACATCCTTGGAGATTTCGCTTTCAGAGTCGAGTGAGAACTGTGCGTAAAAATCGGGAAATCCCTTTTTAAATTTGGAACCCTGATAGTAATGTTCCACAGTTTGCCATCTCTTGTTATCATATGTAAATGGAGCAACAAATGCATCATCCAACTTGCGTCGCCAATCCGACACCAATTGCAAATCTTTAAACTTAATCGCGTCTTCTTTTGGCATTTTTTCGCCATTGCCTTTGCCGGGTTTGGCGTCGGCGGATGATGTATAAAACATAAAATGAATCGTGTCATCATATAACTCAGACAAGACTGGCTCTGGTTCATATGAGTTTGAAACGGGATTAATATTGAATTTGGCTTGGAAATTGCGAAAGTCGGTAATGTGATGGAACGCTCCCGCATTATGTTCCACGCATTTATTTACAATAAGTGTTTTAATATAGTATGGTATTTCACTGAATTTAAACATTTTTTTGTCTTTATAGCTGATAAGATCGTAATGGTTGCCAGTATATGAAACCATAATGTAATAATCGGGTGTAGGATTGACCGCGGTTCCGGTTGAACATACCATGACACTGTCTTCTGCGCCGTTTTTGAAATTTTCTTCTGACAATACGATGAGTTTAATGTTTAATTTATCCTCGATAATAGAGAGTGCGATTTCGTCGGCCCAATAAGTGGATTTCATTATTGCATTTTGTAAATCGGACAATGATTTGACATCTTCCATAAACCGGAAATGACCGCGTTCGTCATCGGCAATTGTTTTATACTTGGCAATTGTTTTTGCGTCTTTTCGATGTTCTTCAATGAGAGCCAGTATTTTTTCTTTGTCAGCTTTCTCTGATACTTTGTTGAATCTAGCCTTAAGGTCTTGAACTGTATCTTTAATACGTTTAAGCTTAGTCTCATTTTCGGCGATTTCATTGGAATACATTCCATACATGGCCATATATTGTTCAAAAATCTGTTGAGACACATTATCTGCAACTAGTTTACGCAGTTTATCAACAGAGGTTTTTTGTCCCATTTGTTTGAATGCATCGCGAATGGTGGAGAAAAAACAGTCGCCATCACCAGGCACAGTATGCACACGGAAATTGTCGTTTTTCATGAAGCTCTGGATCCAATAAGTATTTGCATTTGGGTTTTTCAATTTGTCAGCTTCGGCTTTTGATTCTTCGCGCAACATCTCTGGAATATCGGCATTTGGGATTGGCTCCAATACTGCATCACTTGAAGAATTGCTTCCGTTAGCATTCGCTTTCGCATTAACAGTAAAAATGTCTTTATCAACAACGTCTTCTTCTTCCCACTCTGGAACCACGGGTTCCCTCAAAACTGTTTGCATAGGTGGAGCAGATTTGGCTACACTTAAAAAATCAACATTCACATGTTTATAAAGCAAAATGTTGCCACCAGTTTTTGCATACTCGGATAAATCAAAAAATCCATCTTTGTCCAATAAAGACGACATTTGTTTGGACGCAATTTCGACAACGCCTATTTGCGATCTTACAATATCATTCTGGATTAAATATACCAAATAATATAATATATCTTTCCCTGTAAATGTGTATTTTATTTTTCCTAGAGCAATGTAGGCAATTTTGCCAAGCAAATCAATTTCATATACGCGCGTTTTATAGCCTCGATCTTCTTCGTTGATTTTTTTGGATTCATTATACGTGATTTCGGGTTTTATAATAGAGACAACCATGCCTATATGATAAAAAAGAATAACTTTTTAACTATTTTACTTATTGGTCGTTTTACTTATTGGTCGTATTACTTCTCGGCCAAATCGACAAACTTGAATCGCGTTCTACTAGATAATCCAGGTTTTTCGCCAGCTTTAAATGCAGATATCGTCTTAATTCTCGGTTTAAACTCGCGAAGCACCGTATCACAATGGCTAAAGATAATAACCAAATTTTCGGTTATTTCTTCAATCTCCTTTTGCTTCGATGCATTGTCTAAACTGTCTTCTACCCGTTTAAACAATTTTTCACACAGATTGTATCCAGGATCTGCTGCTTGTAGTTTCTCCATTTCGCACAATAAATTTGTAATATTTTTACGAGTATTGTTGGCAGTGGTGAAATTACAATAGGCGTCATAATCCTGATTTGAATCGACGTCGACGATGTCTTCCATTGACTTGAAATACTCATCCACTTTTTGGGCAAATAGATCGTGTGTGTCGTATTTTACATTAATGGTGGTAAGCACATGAGCATATTGTTTGGAAAACATTTTATTGGAAATTGCAACCTTGTATACAGCTTCATATACTTGGCGCATACGGTCACCAAGTTCGGCATCGTCGCCAAAATCCACGGATTCGCGGATTTCTTCGATTTTTCCAATAATCTGTGCACATGTATCTTCGCAATTGGATTCTTTGATTTTATTAAACAAGATGCGAATCTCGCCAATCAAACTTTGAGTATTATCTAGCGCGGCGAACACAGTAGCCTTAAATGCGGGGCGTTTCCATTCATCATCTTTGGGCTTAGCTTTGTATCGCACTTCGCGTTCTTTCGGTTTCTTTGAATGCACTACAGTTGAACCACTATTATACTGATTAATATAAGTGTTTTTAGTGTCGGGGGTGTATCCGAGGACTTGACATAGATACTCAATGTTATCAAGCACGGTCTCGTCCAGCTTGTAAGCACCAGAACCAATGTTTTCAAAATCACTGAGCTTGTAAATCGAAGTCATTATATATTATGTTAGCCTCATATTTATATTGTTTTAGTTCAATTTTTTACACAGAATATTCAAATATACATACCACTCCATTGGTACCACTTATACCTTGTGTAGCGCCATTTGTACTAGACCCTTCACCTTTGCCACCGGCTCCACCGATGCCATTATAACTGTATAAATCATATACACCTACATTTGTAGCAAAATGACCACTATCTGTTGGTGGTGGGAAAAAATTTCTACCTGAACCGTTCACACCAAAATTACCAAACTGATTATACACAGCCGCTCCGCCAGAAACAGTTCCGCCACTATTAGAGCTATATGCTCCGCCGTTTCCATTATTACCATTATAGCCACCATCGAAAATACAATATGGACTACTATTTGCGGCTGATACTTGTCCGCCAGTTCCACCTGCTCCGCCCGAACTATTAGTGCCATAAGCAATTGCGTATATTGAAGTATTGTAAACAGGTGCTCCACTATTAGCACAGTTACTTAGCGAACCAGATCCGCCAGGTGCATCGAGTATCTTGTTTGAATTCATATAAATAGAACTTGTTCCACCAACTTGACCTGAACCTCCAACAATCACTGCTACGCTAGTGTAGTCATATTGTGTAAAATAGGCGGTACTATATCCATTTGTGCTACCAGACGCGTTTGTAGATGAACCGCCCAATCCGCCATATCCAACATTTATGGTTAGTGTTGAACCACCAGTAACAGAAAAATAACCAAACTTTGCTGCAGCTGATCCGCCACTTCCACCGCCTCCACCATTTGAACCACCATTTTGATAACCACCACCTCCGCCACCTCCGCCACCACCAATTAGAATAGCAAATACACGATTTGTATTGGCACCTAATGTATGTGTATATGGCGCATATGCAGGTGTTGACGGAGTTACTAATATGCCAGTTGTTGTTGTATAAATACTAGTTGTTGAAGTATATAAACTACCTGCGGTAGTATTTCCAGATTGAGTTATAGCAGCGGGAGCATAAACTGTGATTTTAGATGCATATTCAGCAAATGGTAGTGCTGGGTTTGCAACAGTTGTCATTGGCGATATTAGCTGACCCATAAAATAACTTTTATTGGCATATAGTGTTTGTAAAACTCCTACATCATCGGCTCCGTATAAATATATTTTATCACCGACATTCATTGTGATTGTAGTTGATAGCGTATAACATTGTTCGCGTGTAGAAGTAGTTGTGCCCTCGAAATTGTCGGCTGTTAAACGGTAATGGTACATTCCAGAGTTTCTCACAATCTTAAATCCCCATCGAATACTGTCATCACTATTCGTACTTTGGTTAATTATAGCTAAATGCGCTTTAATATAGTATAATCCATTTACCGGGGCAGTAAAACATTGAGTGTTTGTATCATAACACGGTTTCACAGAGTGTTCAAGAATAACATCAAACCATTTATATGTGGCATCTCCTATTAGATTTGCTCTAAAGGAAGAGTTATCTGTACTTCGTGTTGCTAAAAAAAACACGGGGGCGCCATAACTTGAAATAAATGACATTATACATATAAAATTGAAATATTTTTTTGTATTTATAATTAATGCATAATTATATGTAGTATTTATAAAGAACGAAATAAGGAACGAAACAAATGTCCTCAAGAATTACCATTGTGCAACCCGGTTCAAACCGCAGATACAAAAACATCTACCCTCGCATTGTTCGCATTGTGCCCAGACCTCAGTATGATTACTTTACTGACTACAAGCCCAGAGATAGCAAGAAGAAGGTGCAGGTCAGCTTTTACATGGAGCCCGAGGAATATACCAATGAGGAGTGCGGAGTGTGTTTGAATAATAGTGTGCGCAATTGCAGAATGGTGATGTTGACGGATTGTGGACATAGTGTGTGCGACGAGTGCCTAAATGGAATGGCGGAGTGCGCGAGTTGCAAATTGGTATGCCCATATTGCAGAGAAGATATTGATAATGTGGAAGTTCAGTGTGGCGAAAGCTTTAACACTTTGAAGAACCAGTCCAAAGTGTTCAAGACGGATTTAAATTATATTGTATAAAATTGTATTGTATTGTTTGTATTTAATTTAATATATATTGTTTTTTTATACTACTATGCTTAGTGAAAACGCCCAGTCGGGAAACGCAGTTTCCCTTAGCGAAGCCCAAAAAACACATCTGTTGAAACTTGCAAAGGAGTCTATAAATGAGACAGAATCCAAACGAAGCGAAATCGCAAAATATATTAATGCAAACAAACTAAATCTAGAAGATGTTCGCAAATTTGGAATGGATTATTACAATGAAAATTTAGGCGAAGATGAATCGAGAGATGGCCAAGCCCTTGCAGATCGTATTCGCGAGACTCAGGAAATTTATGCCCGTGAACATAAAGAAGCCGAAGAAATTGAAGACGCAATGACAGATGATTTCGATAGAAATAGAGGTGGAAAACGATCAAACAAAAACAAACTTTCTAAGAGATCTAAGAGATCTAAGCGATCTAATAAAAACAAGAAGTCAAGAAAATTTAGAAAATGAAATTTAGCGAAAGCGCCCAGTCAGGAAACTGTGTTTCCCTTAGAACATGAAGCTACGTGGGTCAACTGAGCTTGAAATGTGCTGACATTTTAAAGGGGGCACATAAGCACCGCCGGCTCTAACCCTGCGTAAAGCATTGTTGGACACATTAATATCGCGAACCGTGGTAAATGAAATTTGTCCACCGGATGCATTTAGCGAACCATTGCCCACTTCATTCGTGCGTCTTCGTTCAGCGACTGACGACGCATCCCGATTGCCCCCAATAAACTTTTTTTGTTTCAACTGAGTAGCACTATAACTAGTTAATGACTCCGCATATGCGCGTCGATCAAGCGCAAAATCACTGGTTCCATCACTAGTGCTGTCTTTTTGAGGCATGGCTTTCATGCCAGATAATGTGCCATTGTTGATTTCGGTGCGAATAGGTCTCATATATAAAGGAAACAGAGACCTTTCCTTTTATAAGGATATACGCCGACTAAAGGTTCATCATTTTGGCACAACCAAATTGCCATTAATATTTCCTCTAAATTTAATTCCAAGGTCAAATCCCCTCTGCATAGCATTATTTTGTATTTGTCCGCTTGGTCTCGAATTAAACATCATGTTTGGAGGTAATGGCACGCTTTCGGGACCAGAAGGAACAGAGATAGGCATGGGTTTAAATAGCCACTCTTTTACAGTATCTGTCATTAAATGCTTATAATTAGTGAAACGGCTCTCAACATCACTAAATCCTTCTAATTGAACGACGGTGGGTGGAACGATCATATACCAGTTTCCGACTGCTTGTAATTGTTTCCACCAAATATCAATCGCATATTGGCGTTTGTTTTTTGGTTCCAATAGTAGTTTTCGCACACCTTCTTTGTAATTATTCAATAATGTTTCATAGTAATGTTGTGCAACAATATAACCAGTAGTGGTTTGACAATTGCTTACTTTTAATGCAAAATCATCGACATTATTATATGGAGGACAAACATTGCCTGAAACAATAATAACATCCCAGGGCAATTCAGTGTCCAAAAATCTTTGTAAATTGGCTTTGAACAGAGACGGATCCAAAAACTGGATATCATCTTCGCATATAAATATGTAAGGAGGGTTGGATTCTATTGCCATTTCGAGGCATTTAATATGACTCATAGTACAGCCAATCGCACCATCGGTCGTTTTGATTGCATTAAATCTAGAGGCACTGATTCCCATTTTTTGCATTTCTGAAATAACATGGACAAGGCGGTCAGTACGATGTTCCAAATTAATATATAATGAATTGTTGAATAAATCTTGAACCAACATTATAATTTATAGTTAGCTTTCTCTTTATATAAGTGTGCTTTAATTTCGGCAATATCTTTTTCAATACTCGCTAGAGATTTTAAAATACGTGTTTCGAAATGGTCGTGTTCAGAGACTGTATTCGACCATTGTACGTGTTTTTTATCGTTTATCTGGGTTGCGGGCAATTCTTCTACTTGCAACTCAATTGGTTCACTTGATTGCGTTATAGTAGGTACTTGCGTTATAGTAGGTACTTGCGTTATAGGGTCATTGGATTCGCGCATTTTTTTGTATTGTTCAACGGCGGAATTTAAATCAACTATTGCATCATCTTTTATTGGCTCGGTGAAATTTGCAACAGGTGTTTGTCTGTTCACCATTGCGTCGTATTCGGCTTGTCGTCGTGAGAATTCATCCATTGTTGTTGCTTTTATTGCTTGTCCGGGTAAATGTATCATATGTGCCTGCGGAGGTGGTTGCAAATATTGTTGCTGTGATTGTTGTGAATATTGTTGCTGTGATTGTGGCGGTGGTTGTGAATATTGTGGTGCTTGTGTTTGTGGCGGTGGTTGTTGCTGTAATGAACTAAGCATAATGTCAATGGCTTTTTTATTGAGATTGCTCAGAGCTTCTTGTTTCCCATAATACATTTGGTATATTTGACCAATATGTGTTTGAAACCATTTTTCTTTGGCACCTGGTGGTGTGTTTGCAAAATAATGTTGTACTTGTGCTACATTATTTATGACTTTCCATAATGTAGCTTGGTTAGATGCATGAATAAAAGTGTTCATATAAAGAGTATAGCATTCCCTTTATGAATTTTTTATAATATATATTTATATACAATGAGTCAACCAAAGACAACTGCATTGTCGCATCTGCCCATAGATCCATATGCAATGTTAAAAATAACTTTAATGGAATTAATCAAAACTAAGCCAACGTTAGCAAAAGCTATAAGTCAAACAATCTTGAATTGGCCAACATCCCCAATAAATGTAAAACATAATTGTTTCATATTCGAAAAATTAAACCCAGACGGTTTACTTGTTTCTGGTCTGGATAAAAATTGTGATTATTATAAAATTTGTTGCGAATATGCGTATATTACATTAGCTTTAAAGCAACGAGGTTTAATGAATATGGCGTATTATTTGGCAGTTGACGATTTAGTAAATGCTTTATCAAATAACAATAAATCAAAAATACAAAATGGCGGAGCCAATCTGCAAACATTAATAACAATGGTGTTAATCTGTTATCTTTTATTGGGAAAGACTGAAGGTTTGGGAGAAGTTTCAACTACTTTAGGGGAACCAGATGGTTCCCGAGTACCCAAAACTACTGTTTCAGTTTTTAAATCTGATGTTGCTCCTGTTGAAACTGTAGGTGAATTATTACCTTACCGAGAACAACAAGCAAGAAATATTTTATCAACAATGATGGAAGTTTCTCCTTGGATTTTACCAGAAGAATCTTTAGTTATTGCTAATAATCTTAGTCAAGGACAAATTGATTATTTTAGTGAGAGAATCTCTGAGTTAAATGCAAATCTTCAGTCTATATCAAGAAACGCCAGAACGTATTGCTCGCAAATTTCAACAAAATTAAGTTATACGGGCATATTTAGCGATCAAGATTTTTATGATAAAGTTGTGTCTGTCGCTAATAAAGATAAAGAAGCCCAACAACAAAAAACTAAATCAGAGGTTGTTCAATCTAGCTTTTCATATTTTACTACGGGTACGGCAAATGTGGCTAATGCATTTGTTAAGGGGGTTATTGGCAATTCAGTTTCTAAAAATGTTGATGAATCGGGTGCGTTGAGCAGGGCATACGCAGATGAAATTGCAAAAGAAAATCAAAAAATATCCAAACAAGTAGAAAAAACTGCATATTCAATTACATATACTAATTTATGTAAACAAGGAACCCCTGTTCCAAAATATATTTTAAATACAACTAATAGTTCAATAACAATGAATATACAGTTTGGTAATCACCATACTGGCGAATTACTATTAGCTCACATGTATGTACAACAAAAAATTGATGACAAGATGGAAAGTATACAAAATAAAAAATCTGACGAATATCAGGCATTGCAATCGTTGCGTGAAAGGATTGAAATTGAAAAACAATTAATAGAAAGTTCTTCATTGTTTGTCCCGTTAGATATACATCCTGGAATTGAGTCTTATGTGTCAGCTATTGCTGAAGGCGAAACGCAAGTATCCAGTTTTGAAAATATAGTGAAACAAATTAATGAAATCTTCCCAATATCAAAAGCTAATTTTGAAGCACAGCTCGCTACTCAAAGGGCATTGGACGAGATGACAAAAGGAAAACGCGATCTTGTTCGTGAACAATGGAAAGCTTTGGCAAAGAATACTGTTAGTACACTAACAGATCAAGTATCTGTTTTAATTGACGCTGGCGCTGAACTTACTCAACAAACTGCTACGACATTACTTAATGCGACTGCCAATATTGCTAATGAGGGTCTAGATAGAGTTGGCAATATTACTAATAAAGCTGTAGAAGGCGCTACTGATGTTTTAGTCACGGCAACAGAAGGCGCTACTAAAGTTGGAACTGAATTGGCAAGAGGCGCTACTGATGTTGGAACTGAATTGGCAAGAGGCACTACTGAGATTGCATTAAATTTGTCTGAAGGTATTGGTAAGGTGGGTAAGGAGCTTATTATGAAAAATTTACCAGTATTTAGTGCGGTTTTTGGTATTATAGGTACTTTTATGATTATGACCGTATGGTATAAAAAGGAAATGTTATCTTTTCCTCAAAATCAACAACAAAAAGTTAATGATATAATGATTGGAAACCAACACCAACAAATAGATCCTCAAGTTGCTAAGATCGCTTACTTGGAAAATCAAATTAAAATAGCAAAACTCGAGCGTGAACTGCTTCAAATAACCAATTCGCCTCATACAACCAATGCACTTCAAATAACCAATGCACCTCAGACAGATGCTCAGCTAGGAGGTAAAAAGTATACAAGAAATAAAAAATCTAAAAAATCTAAAAAGTCTACCAAGTCGGGAACCAGAGACAGGTCGAGTAGAAAAAATAAAAAAAACAAAGAATTATAGACGTAAATAGTATCATTAACGCTTTTGAAAGAACCCAGTAATAGGTCGCAATCCATTTTGATCGTTCCTGATTTGCACCAAATATTTATCAAAGAATAACGCTTTTGCTTTATCCGAACACAACTTTTCCTTCTTTTTGATAAACGTCTCGAAATCAGTAAACTCCTTTTGCAACGCGGTCAGTTCGGATTGATGCTTCTTTATCGCGGTAATCTTACCTTGATTTTTCCACATTTCTTCCAGTGCAAGACCGAGAAACTGACACAACGGTTTCATTAATTGATTGCTTACATAAAATCCATAATCTAGTTTTAATCCAGCTTCCGCAATATATTCTGGCGTCTCGATTTTATCGCCTTGTAGTGCGTTTTTGTCTGGATTCCAGAAATGTAAGAACTTCATTCGGTCGCCCGCTTTTGGCATATTGCCGGGGTCGCGTTGTCCAATGCGATCCGCCAATACGCGGTGTGCAATTTGCTGTGGATTTTTATAGTATGAACGCAATGATTTAGTGATCGCCAATTTGTCAGTTGGCACTTGCCCCTTGATTAGCGCGGTCAAGCACTGATCCAAATGTTGCAGAGCCATTGGAACAGATCCATTATTCATAATGATGTTAATAATCTGTCCATATGTATCCTTCAAATAGTCGCAACTGTCTCGGCGTTTCAATGACAAACCCATATATTTCAACTTACCTTTATTGGGATCTTCTTCGTATAAGATACCTACATAACGCTTTTTGGATAACAATGCAAATGGTTGCAGTGTTTTCTCGTATGCCAGCTTCATCGGTGGTTTTAAGAACATGGTTGCGTAATTGGCGGCTTCTTGTGCTAACTCGATTGTTATTTCGAGCGCATCTTTGCCTACGATCTTTGCGCCCGTATCTTTATCGGTTAAGTTGAATATGAAGAATACAGAGTCAGTATTATGCACAATCATGTTGCCAACTCCCGCTGCAAAATGGTGATTCTCTGTTGTTAAGTCATACACATAACCTTCATATGGAATTTCTGTAATTGACGTAATATTATTATTATTACTGTTGTCATTTGCTTCTCTAAAATAAATGCGACCGTCATTGATATATAATTGAAAATTTGGAATATCAGTTATATGATAATTCCATTCTATTGCTGCTTGCAACATAGACATGTAATATTTATTATTATTGTCATCCCATAAATCTGGATTTGTTTGAGTAAATATTTGTCTTTGATAAGTATATGCTTCAACTGATCTTTCACAAAGGGTATTATGCAATAATTCTGTTCCAATAACAACATCTTTTGGTGATACTTCTGTGCCATCTGCTTTAACAAGCGAATGGTCATCTGTAACATCAACACAACCTGTATGAGTTAATATACGCATCATTTTTTTGTGTGGTGCTAATGCATGTCTAATAACACGATAAAGTTTTGTCCAGCCTTTATCTGTCCATGTTTTAACACCATCTAATTCACATATTTCCTTTGTTTGTTTTCCTGGTTCTTCACACATACGCCAATTGCCATTTCCATATTTGTCTGCTAATTGGTCAATTGTTAATATATGCACCAATCCATTAACTTTCACATAAACAGGTGTATATGACGCAACAGAGTCCCCATACACATACTCGGCATTTGTCATAACCATATTATGATTTGCATTTTTCACTTCACAAACCCTGTTTGCATAAATCTCCTCAATAATACGACGAGCATATGTAATAGACATACGACCAGATGCGGTTGTGGATGCGGCTACGTCCTTCTCATAAAAAGTGGATGTGCGTGCACCACATTGACCATAGAGTGAGTTTGCAGTAACTTTGTAAGCCAGCTGTCGCTTGTCCAAGATATTCGCCATGAACGGGTCGGCAGCCTTTTTCGCCTTCTTTTTGGTATCTTCGCGCGCTTTCAACAGCTCCATCAAGATTGAGGGCATAACCGACTTTTCACCGCCGGGCAACTGAGCCCAGCATACAATACGTTTTCCGACCTTGGTTTTTTGCGCTTTGGCAGCAGGCTTGAGTGGATTCTTTTTATATTGGAATGTGTCAAACTCGACTTCCACATATTCGTAGCCAGGCAATTTGTAATACTTGTAATTGCCTTGGGCATCCTTCTCGCCTTCTTGTTTAATCAGCTTGCCATTTAAATCGTATTCTTTGGCCCACACTTTCGAACTATGACAATAATTTTGACTAATCATAGAGCTGGGATACAGAGACGCATAATCCACACACGCAACTGGTTCATCAATATAAATTTTGGTTTTGGGTGGCAATACAATAGCACCTTCATAACCGCCATCTGGCTTTGCTTTTTCAAGATCGGGCATCAAGTAGCCTTTTTCCATGCATTTCTTGGCTACATAACTAGTTAGCTTGATGCCTTGACCGCGGAATACCAAGTAGTTAATAGGCACTGAACATAAATTGGCCATCTCCATATACTCGGTCATCACGTCAATCTTGCGCATTAAATGGTGCACCAAGTTGCAATCCTGAATACAATACTTGGCTACTTTGGATCGCGATTCAGGTGTGGCAACTGGACTATCAGTCATTCGGAAAATGTCTTGAGGCGATACATCGTCTTTTGCCATTCCCCAGCGCAACTTTTTTGTCTTGTCAATATTGGCGGCGTGATGTCCGGCAATTGTTAACACTTTGAATCCGTCTTTGCTCTCGATATTGAGAACTTGAAACTTGTAGGTGCCATCGGACAATACGTAATAATCGGAAGTGAATGAACTGAGCTCAATGTGAATGTAATCACCTGCGTGCAATCCAGTAATGTTCTTGGTGTATAAATTACAATACTCATTGGTAATGTCGCTTTTATCGCTTTTATCGCTAACGCTTTTATCGCATACGCTTTTATCGCATACGCTTTTATCGCATACGCTTACATCTTCAATCTTCTTAATATCATCGCTAATATTTTGGGAGGCGACGTCGTCGAGTTTATACGACGACAGATTGAAATTGCGTCGAAAATAACTATACAAATCAACCTGTAAGCGTCCGCTCATATTAATATAACGCAAATCGTATTCGCCACTAGCAAGCGCCACTTTGGTGTTTTCAATACTGATATCATCGCCATCTCTATTCCCGCAAAACTCGCCGGTTCTGCGCGACAACATCAAGAATTCATTCACACAATTGGTTTCTTCGGCGCGACGGAACAAGAATTCATAATCGAAACCGAATATATTATACCCAATAATAATGTCGGGATCTTCGCGTCGCACTAATTCCGCCCACGTTAGCAACAACGTTTGCTCGGCTGCGACTTTGTCGCCATTCACAATTGGCACAGACACAATTTCTGCTCCTTCTACTGGTGCACATTCTCCAAGCACAATACAATTATTATAATATGGTTCAGATGAGCCATAGTTTAAGAATGTGGAGCCAATCATTGTCACTGGATCGCCTTCAAGTGGTGGCAACATATATGTAAGCGCTTCGTCAACGAAATCAACTTTTTCATCACGACTGTATTTATCGGACAGAATAATATTGATAATGGTTTCGTTTTTGTCAGCTTTTTTTACCATTTGTTCCATTGAATCGTCTTGTTCTTCTTGCTCTTCTATTTCAAACTGGATTTCTTCTGCATCGTCGTCTTCTGCGTTTTCGTTGTCGTTAGAACCGTTATATTTTGAAGTTTCCATTATCTTTGTAAATAAGGATTTGACAGTAAGAAGTCTGGCGACCTCAGCTGACTCTGGTTTCAAATTATTGAACGGCTTCTCCAAAATCGCCTTTACTCGTTGTTCCAGCTCATTTTTTGCCGGTTTTCCCGACTTTGTGAATACTTTATCAATACCAGTAATCGAGTCGTAGCCGAATGCAGTATATACCATACGTCTGAACATATATGCATCTTTTACATCGGCGTCCATCATATTGATTGCCAGACGCTTATATGTTTTCTTGGGCAACGGGAAATCACTATGACTGGAACCAGCTTCAATATCAAAACTCATAATCTTGTATGGCACACCAGTTTCTTTTTCATTCAACGGTTTCAAGTGTTTTTGCGAGGCAATAAACTCGTATGTGCAAGACGTGGTTTTAATAGGCGCCGTAGGCGCCTTAGAGCTAATCATAATCCAGCCATTGGGGGCGATTTTGTTGATATGAAAGAACCGAAGTAATGGAGGTAAATTGCCCTCATATAATTGAGTTCCCGGCTCAAATGGTTTTGAAACGCGATTTCCATTTTTGTCGTAATCAAACCATAGGTTTTTAACCTTGTTTAACACGACTGTATTTTTGAATGTTAGTTTAATAAATTTAGATTGTTTTCCTGCTGTGAATCCATATAGTTTTTTGCTATCGACCAGCTCCCATCTAAGCAAAGACGCGCCATAATAATTAGAACCTGGATTCTTATCAACTTTGGGAGACCGTTTAATTTCGCGCACAAACCGATTCATATCACTGGCGTCCCAATGGTCGGGAACCTTAACATAGAAGAACGGGTCGTAGTCGTCCACAATAATGGAACATTTTTCGCCTTTTTCGTTGATTCCATACATTTGCACTAAGAATTGTTTATTGTCGGTGCGTTGTTTTTTTGTTTGGTTGTCGGAATCTGACGAGTTGCATTCTTCTTCTATCGCTTCGTTCTTTACGTCGAAATAAAACAGACGGAACGATTTAGCAAGCACTTTTTTCGAGGAACTATTCATTGTATTAGTTAGTTGTTTAATTAATACAAAAACATTTAAATTTGTTTCAATTTTATATTATAATGTCCGAATTAGCAATTGAAGAAACGCCGATCATGTCAACGACCGAAGAAACGCCGATCACTGAAGAAACACCAATTACTGAAGAAATACCGATCACTGAAGAAACACCAATTACTGAAGAAACACCAATTACTGAACAAGTGCCGATCACCGAAGAAACACCAATTACTGAACAAGTGCCGATCACTGTTGCCGATGATCCGCTCGATATTCAATTACAATCATGCACTCAATTTGCACTGTATGTAAACATGTCTGGCGGGGAAACCAAAGTTTCCCTTGGAAAAATATCAACCTATAATTTTGATAATACGTTATTTAATCCGGATTACGATACATTGATGAAAACGCTTCAAAAAATAGTGAGTTATAGCAATCACTTAACAGAGATACTAATATATTACACTGGAGACAATGAAACGATCGATAAAGTAATGATATCGAGCGATAATAAACAAATAGATATTATGTTAGTATTAAGAGCATCGCAGTGTAAAACAACATGTATATTAGATATGCCCAAAGTGCAACTAAACTGGAGTGTGGATGTTTCAAATAATATAAAAATAATTGTATTCGGGGAATCGTTAGTTGAAAGTGATGATAAAAACGCATTAATCCAAAGCTTTTTTAATTAACGTCTGCGTTGTTTGCGGGTTTTCTTGTTCTTATTTTTTCTGTTTTTCTGTTTTTTAGATTTTCCACCCATGGAAGGTTTTTTAAGCGATGCTTTCAAAGTTGCAAGCGCTTCTTCTATTTTTCTAACTTGTTCCCAAGCTTCTTCGTCGGCTTCATATTGCTCGGCAAGTGCTGATTCTTGATCTGCTTTACCCATTGCATCTTTCTCATCTTCTATATTCGCGTCCACTATATCTTGTTCACTAGATCCAAGGGATGGGGTTTTTTCTGGTTCTGGTTGTTCAGATTCAGAGTCTTGTTTAGATTCAGATACTGACTCTTCTGGTTTAAGTTCAGATTCTTCAGATCCGGCACGTTGCTTCTTATTCTTGGGCATTCTCTATATTATTTACCAAGATAAAAGTCTGAATACTTTTAATAATATTTGACCCAACCTTGCGTCCACTTATTTTCACTGTCTCTAAATAAGTCGGGTTTTGTTTTATATGATCCACAAATTCTAAAAACGATTTAAATGGTTTCATAATTTCTTGTGCAATGGTTGAACTAATGCCAGGAATTTGCATTAAAAATAGCTGACCAATATTCTCTGGTGTAATATTAGCTTTTTTTTGCACCTTTACAACACTTGTATAACCACCTTCACTTACAACATTTGTTGTATTAAATCCTTTTGAACCTTTTGCAAATTCACGCGATAGTTTGTCGGCATAAGCCATTAAATAAAATGCAGTTTCTTGCATGGACACAGTTCGATGCACAGAGAACCCCTTGAAATAGTTTAAGGATGCAATGCACGAAACAACCAATTTCTTGTCTTTCGGTGGCAACATACCTTCAATTAAATACACGACATTATGCGCATTTGCGCAACAGTTTGATAGTCGATACGATTGTTCTTTGTACCTACCATCTTTAATAGATGCCAGCAGATCAGCTATAGATTTGCGCTCGAAATACACATAGGTTTCAGTTTCATCATCGTTAGTAATTAATATATCAGCTAAAGGAATCACCTTTTTTTCAAGAACAGTATCCGGTTCCATTGATTGCTGACACAAATCAAATAATGGAGTCTCTCGTTCGTCAAAAATAATCTTCATAAAAAACCAGTTGTTTTGCTTTTATATATTTACTTATTATCGAGTTTTTTATACTTGGCGCAGATTCTCAATCATACTTGCGGGAACAGAATGCATTTGTGTATGTGTTTTTCCTTCCAAAGTCTCAGAACATATCCACACATTGGTAAATATATATCGTGGACTATTGTCTGGATCAGTAAGGATATTTGAAAATACGCCCTGAAATTTGTCTATTTGAGTCGTCTCATCTGCCCTTAGTGAGTCGGGAACCGTCGGTTCCCTTAGTGAAACATTGATATCATCTGTACTTATTTCTTCGCGAATAATTGTGGTACTATTGTTTCTATCGCAATTGCTATCGCTATTGCTTCTATCGCTATTGCAATTGTGTCTTCTACTAATTTCGTAGGTGTAGTTGGTTCCAAAGTCGGTTTGAGTGAGCATTTTATATTTTATGCATTACAAGTATTGTTCTAAATTTTGTTCAATTTTTTACCGACTTGCATATTACACCTTTGCACTTTTAAATTGCCGATTATATAACCCTGAAATCGCCAAATGCGATTTATTGGATATAAAAGGTAAATTATCAGTTGCAAAGTAACAGTTGCCTAAGCACATTCAAAGATGCCGACCCGTTGGGTCGGCGTTTAGAATGTGCAAAGGTGTAAAAGGATACAAAGAAAACAAATGGTTTTCTTATATGATTGTAATTGTATTCTTTGACAAGTATGGCAAAGATATATTTACCGAGAGTGCCGATGTAAAACTGGTGCATCATACAAATATACCAGATACACTCATTCCGACCGTATTGTTTATTAGTGATTCCAAGAAAAATGTAAAAGCCGACGCGAGATTGGAAAAAGTGATTGCGCGCACAACTGGAGTTGTTATTGGATTTGGATTTGGATATCGGTATTTGCTCGAACTCAACAATCTCTGGACACCGTTGATACAAGATTGGAGTGTTGCAATACGCGAAAACTGGTTGGGTTTTGAAAATAGTAAGGATGCAATGCAATATGTCGATGAAAATATATTATTTTAAGGGAACTTGTCGTTCCCTTATGATCCCTGTAAAAGGGAAGTGGCATACCAAAGGCGGAGCTGGCTCTCCAGTCCGCGAAGCGGACATTAGGCCAGCCCTTGCGAGACCACTTCCCTTTTTTACAGTACCATATGTCCGCTCCCCTTCGATGAGGACTGGAAGGAGGCGACTGCTCCCTTCGGGAGCCTCTGAATCGCATAGCGTCCCTTAAAATCGAAATATTTTTTTGTTTGTATATTGTAAGTATAATAAATCGAATATATTGAAAATGAACGACAACTTAATTTGCCAAGGCACTCGGTGCATGTTTTGCGTGGTTATACCTATTAGTCAGGAACAGGATCAAAGTACCTTATACTTGGAAGGTTATGTTGTTTCGCATGAGAAAAACCACATAACTGTGTATATGAATAAACGGGATTCGTATGAAATTTCACGCATCGCAACAACGGTGCTTCGTGCATACAACATGGATATAAACAACTATTGGGTTAAAGACGGAAAGAATGTGTTTGACGGAATTTATATTAACGAAGAAGCCGATGGCGACTACGAAGAAGAAGAAGAAGAAGAGGAAGACGACTACGAAGAAGAATACGATTACGATTACGAAGAAGAAGACGACTATGAAGAAGCGGGGCCATGTAGTGCAGAGGATTTTATGATAGAAGATCTACTGGCTGAAGATGAAAACATTAACAGAATCAAACAACGATTGATTGACACCAATGTCAAACGATTACTTGATTATCATTTGGGCATTTATGAACTGGAAGAAGGAGAGATATTAGAACACTGGGACATGGAAGATTTGGAGCGGACTGCAAGACGACTTTCAAGGACTTCGGTTCTTTCAATGGCATAGGCACATTTATATTTATATTTATATTGTAATTTAATTATTAATTTTTTATCCGGATCGCATTATGTTTCCAAACAAGTTAATAATATCCAAATAGTAATCCATTGATGCTGTAATATAATCACCTCGGTAATAATCCGCACGTTTCAATATATTATTGGTGTCATACATAATATATAAACCAAACACGCCAATTCCCAATCCGGCCAGGATTTTCTTGAGCGACCCGCTTTTCACAAAAAACCAGTTTATTATTTTTGCAATCAAGAGACCAAGCAATGCAAAAAACATACCAAGTCCGAAGTTGTTTCCAAGCACTGGTACTACGGCTCCTACCAAAAACATAATACCAAACACGCCGAGCGCACCAGCAACACCACCTTTAACTGCATCTTCGCCATATTTTTCCTTGTATCTAGCCAGCAATCTGCCAAATGTATAAGAAAACCCAGCGAACACGATTGCTTTTGCCCAATATGGCAAGTCGGTTCCAATAATAACCATCAACAATGCGAATATTCCAATTATATATGGCCACTTGTTCGTTGGGACAGGGTAATTTTCTAAGACGTAATATGTGATTGCTAGCTGAACGATTAAGTTAATAAAAATCTTTGCTAAAAATGCGCGGTTTTTCACAATAAGCGGACCAACCTCGGTTAACCCCTGGGCAAACGATGACATTTTTGCGTTTGCAAAACCGCCAGTATAACCACCGCCAGTATAACCACCGCCACCGCCAGACTGCACCGGACTGCTTTGAAAAATAGATGAAAGAACCATTATAACTTAACACAATAATTTATGTATCGACGTTCCAATCGTATAAATCCAAGTAGGGATTGTAAATACAATTATCCAGTCTATTTTATTTTCAATCGCTTCTAATTGTTCTACTGTTTCTGCTTTATCTGTCGCAATAACTGTCGCAGGTTTTGCTTTAACTGTCGCAGGTTCTGCTTTAACTGTCGCATTGACAGCACTAGCAATATGTGTATTGTTTGCAACAGTTTCACTGTTGTTTGTATTGTCGCTATTATAATAAGACAAAGCACGAGGCAAAGTTTTACGCAAATGATGAAATGGAGTAGCATTGTGAGCGAATCTAGAAAGCATTATTTATAATATTATAAATAAAATTTATAATATTTTCAATTTTTTACTTAGCAGTCGACGTAAGCCCTCCAAGGAGGGCGGAAAACCGAAGATTCAGATACAACGAAGTTGTCTCGTTTGCCCTTATCGCAGTTTTGTTTGCAGTACACTACTGCATTTTACCATTATGGTTTCAAAATATTCGGTTTTCTTCATTGCCTCTGATTCTTGACTAGGAAAAATCGTGTTATAAATATTTTTAAGATCGTCGCCCTTGTAATTAGACGCACCTTGCAACGGTTTTTCGTAATGGTATAACTCAAATCCTAAGGGCCCTGAATCCTTCGGTTTTCCGCCCTCCAAGGAGGGCTTACGCCGACTGTCAGCTAAGGGATTTGTAGTATTCGAGGTTAATGCGATTTTATTATTCTTCATAGTTAAATAAATAGTTTCATCTTTGTCGTCGTCGGAAACATAGTTTTTACTGACAAACCGCACATATGCGTTAATATCTGGAAAATGCACAATAATAGGTCGATTAAAATAAATGGCACAAGGAATACAGCTTTCAATTGAGTCCATTGGTTTTGTCATCAAGTTGCATTTGATTTCGTTAATTTTTGCCAATGTAATGCGATGATTACTCAGTTTAAGTTGCTCGGGATTTTTATTGAAACGATCCGAAATCTCTTTTTTTAGATTCATCATAACATTGGTCATATTATGCCCTCCGTGCTTTAGTTTATAATATTCCTGTTCACCATTTATTGCGATAAATATTGACCAAAACAAGGTATCCTTTGCAGGGAACCAAGGTTCTATTGCTCGGGAACGAACTGAAGATTCTACTGCTCCTGGTTCCTGATCCGCAGACAACTGTGTTGGTGGAAAATCCATTATATCCAACTTTTTAGAGTCATGTGTCAACATGTGTGGAATTAATAATAAAAAATTTTCTTTGTTATCAAGAAAATTCTTTTGACCAAATAATATTTCATTCATATAAGCAGGCGGATGCATTGTACTACATATATATAGCTACTTGCGTTTAAACCTTTTAGCGAAAGCAAGTCAGGAAACTATGTTTCCCTTACACATGTCAAGGTATTATTTTATTGTACTCTTTGTCTTTAATATCACTTGCAGGTCTTGTACAACAACACATAAATACACAACATAATATGATGGAACCAGCTACTGATAGTATGATTAATGCTGTCGTGTTCATATACACATTATAGTCATTTTAATGGAATCTTCGATTCCCGACCGTGCATTTCTGCTAGAAGAAACCTACGGTTTCTCCTTTCCAGTCCGCTTCGCGGACATAAGGCCACTTCCCTTTTACAGTATGGGATCATAAGGGAACGACAAGTTCCCTTAATGGAAGTATGTGCTTTTAAACTCGTTCTTTTGCGCTTCATCCATGCTGATCATTTTCTCTTGTTCTTGCACATATTTTACATAATTGCACAATTCCTTCAATACATCTTTTTGCAAAAAAGTGAGATTTACTAAAACTCCGCTTTTGTTTTCATTCAATTTGGCATTTTGTTTTTTCAATATGCGTAAAACTTCAACTTGATTAACTTTTTGCATTCTCTCAATATTATCTTTGAGCTGTGTTAAAAAATCATTGGTCAATATTATTTCTTGTTGCATGTCTTGGGTCATTAGTGTTGATACAGTTAATTTTTTATATTACTTCTTCATTACAATTTTGCGTTTTTGTGCATTCTTTATTGCGTCTTCATCATAATTAACCGCCTGTGGTTGTATTAATGGCGCGTCCGGATATAGTCGAGTTACATCTTGATATCTTGGTGCTTGCACTGGTACCGGTATTGGTACTTTCAACGTCGGTTCTGGTTCCGGTTCTTGTTCTTGTTCTTGTTCTTGTTCTGGTTCCACATTCCTTACAATTCGCTCTTTCATGAGCGCAGCAATCGCAGTAATGGATGGATCATTTAGTTCAAAACGTGTTCCAATAATGCGCACCCGAATGTGGTCTTTTTCCTGCACCGATTCAAAATAAGAATCAGATGTATGGTGGTCGCGTGCAACAAATACGGTTACCGGCGTGTTCTCATCGTCATCTTTCACAAATGCGTGAATGCCCGCTTTGGTAACATTGTTAACAACACAATCCATTTCCATATCTTTTACCGGATTACAAATTAAACATCGGTAAATAACTTGGAACTCCACGTGGTCGTCTTTAATAACACCACTTGAATATGATACGATTTCAACTGTTTTGGGGCGAATAAAGCCATCTGCAATACAACGCCCCTCAATACTTTGCTTAATCCTTTTCTCCAGGTTGTATTTAATGTTTTTGCCGATTTCGACGATACTCAATGCAACTTTCTTCGATAACATCGAATTTACATATACACCGTATTCTTTGCGTTCATTCATTGTTGTTATATATATTAATACTATTTGTTTATATTTCAACGGTTTGTTTCAATTTTATAGATTTTGTTATAATATACTATGGCGGTGTATTATAATATTACAGATGCTGAAGAACATGGATATCGAATCATTAATATATCGACGGATGGTGTCAATGTATGTGGACAAATGAGTTTAAAGTATATGAATAATACAATCAATTTAAGTTCGGTTGAATGCGATTGTGAAAAATTAAAAGGACGTTGCTTTGCAGAGTTTATGAAAATATTGTTTCATACTGCACAGAATGGAGAACTATTTCACCAAAAAATTAGCGATTTAAATACACCAATTGATTTGTTTGTTTTCCCAAGTAGCGAATTTCGCCAAGGGAATGAAATCGAGTCTACCAGAAAATTAAAACTATTGTATGCAAAATATGGGTTTGTTGAGGATAAAGAATTGGAAAATTATATGCAGTCATCTCTGCAACAAATTATTCAAAGGGGCCTTGTGCAAAAAGCTGGCAGAAATAATAAAACCTCAAAAAAACGTTCTGCTAAGGGAACCAAAGGTTTCCGACTTGCTTCCGCTAGTCGGCGTAATAGAAGCTAAACTTATTGAACAGTAATAAACATAAATAATACATATATTATCAATATATGCCACGTGTTAAATTATCCGAACTGTATCAACTTCAACGTGAAGATATATGTGATAAACTAATTGATATTGTGGGAACTGAATTTTATTTGTGTGATTTGGACAATGATGAAGCAAAAATAAACGCGATAATGGCATTCAAAGACATAATACCGAAATATTTTGCAGTTAGTAGTATTTCGGCCTTCAAAAAATCATTTGATTCAAAGCGTGAATATTTGAACTTGGTCAAAGGCTTACTGAAACAACAAGGTTATTCGGTTGTATCCAAAAAAGCGAACAAGAAAATTAATGATCATGGATTGACCCAGCAAACTTCCAAATATGAAATAGCGAAACCTGAGAAAAGCTACAATTATAAAATGGAATAAAGACAAATAAAAAACTATATAAACAATATAGAATGCCTTGCATCAAATTAAGTGTAAAATATAAAAATGAACGTGAAGAATTATGCAACAAACTAATTGAAATAGTTGGAAATGAATTTCAATAATTAAATAATAATTCGGAATTTTACGAATAAATCGAATAAAAACATCATAAAATATGCATTTTCAAAAGTCATTCACTTTTTTGAAATTTGTGCAATACTTAAAAATTATTGCACAAAAGTGCAATAATTTCTACAGAGTTTTGTTTTGCACTATTTATCAATTAAATTAAACCGCCTTACAAATTCTCGATTTTCAAAAACGCAGCCTGCTCAGGGCGCAAGAACCACGTTTTTTGCAGAACGCGTTCATCGTTGTATTTTCGTGCCAACATTTCAAACATACCCGCAAATGCAATCTGGGATATGTCATCCGTATTGCGATCGCTGGATGCACTAGTTTCGTCATCAAAACTGAATGGTTGTCCTGCCATTTTCAACACATTATTGACGCGTTTCACGATGTCGGCTTTTTTCTCATTCAATATGTATGCGCCCTTGTTATTGCGCTCTTGTTTCATGTTTTTCACACGGAATACAGAGGTAGCCATATTGTCTTTACCAACAAAAGTATTCACGAACCCTAACATATCGGCCATATCAGAGCGATCCACATGCATTCTCTGTTCAAACATAGGTTTGCACTGGACAAATTCGCCCAATGAATACTCACTCCAGTCCTCCATATTATACAACACCAATGGAGCTTTGTCTTTCATTAATAACAAGCCGTGAATGCCATTTTCATTATACACCAAATACTTGAAATATTCAGCGACGCGTTTCTCCAGCGGGTTCGCCGGTGCAAATCCGGGAGCAAGCACGTGCTTCGCCAATTCAAGTCGTGTCTCATGCGAAGCCAAATCCAATATGTGGTCAGCAATATATTTGGTAAGCATATCCTTGGTTAATCCCATGATTTCTAAACGCACCATCACAGAGACACTGACGCCCGCGCCTTTCACATCTTTAATCGAGTTCAAATTAAAGAACCAGTCGTCGTTTTTCGCGGAAAGCAAATTCGGTTTCTCATTGGTAGCAATATCTATCTTTTGTTGCATTTGCTCAACAAACTCGCCAAACACATTCTTCTTTTCAGACCCGGGTTCCCCCTCTATTTCCATAGGCACAAACACCGTTGGAGTTTTGAATCCTTCGTCGGTCTTCGGCAATTCATAGCGCACATGAGTGTTCAAGTTTTTCACGGGCACTTTCGATTCATATAAGGTGAATCCATTATCGCCAACTATTTCCAGAGGTTGGAATACATAATATTGGTCTTTATTTATGATTCTACCTTGACGTCCATATTTATCGAGCACAATTTCATTGGAACCCATCAGTTGGGTAAGTGCATAATAGATTTCTTCATCTGGCACGCCTTCAAATAAACTGCGAACAGTTGACCAATGAAATGCGTTCTCTGGTGATGTCTTAAATAAAACTTTCAACTTATCCACAATATACGACGAATTGAGACCGATAAACTCCTTACCATATAGTTCGTTCACGTTTTTGTCTTTGATTTTGGAGTTAGCGTCTTTAGGATAACACTTGAATGCACACTCGCTCTTATAATCACACACCTCCGAAAACGGTTTGTCGCCCAATTGATACATTTGTGGCTCGGACATGGTGGAAGATACAATAAGTACTTCCGATTGTGCAGCCTTTTCGAAATCTTTATCTGTAAACTGAGTTTGCGACACGTTCAATACACAATCTACAGCAACGGATTTCATAAGTCGAGTTACTTCGCCAATAATCTTGGCTTTTTTCTCGGCATAGCGATACACATACATATCGGCGGTTTCATTGTCGGATGCGGTTGCGTGCAAATAAATTTCCACGTTGCGTTCCTCGAATGGCAAACCACAATGACTGCGATTACGAACACCACGACCAATAATTTGTTCAATACGGTTCAAGTTATACCATGGATCCAATATATGCACCTGGCGCACATACTTGAAATCGAGTCCCTCGGACGCTGCGCGTGATATCAAAATAACCTTCACATTTTCACCATACATATTCTCTTTACTTGTCGCATATTTAAGATCTTCAGCGTTGTCCTGCGAGAAGTATTTATCACCAGTGATAATCATATACTTGGCTTGTTTAAATTCATCAAAAGGCACTTGACCTTTTGGTTTTAACGTATTGGCATCAATTTGTACTTTGACCACGTCTTTGGCAAACAATGACTTTCCATTATGTCTTGCAAACCCCATTTCCTCGAGCGCCAATGCCATCGGCACAACACCACCATCAATATATTGTGTATACACGATAATAATACCGCCGTGAACCTCGGTTTCAATCCCGTCAATAACGACATTTCTCGACGCGGATTCTCTGACTTTACTGCAAATACTGCTGATTTTAGAACTATATTGGGGCAATACATCTTCGCTGAATATACGAGGCACACCACGCTTATATTCATAATCGTATTTCATGAAAGTGGGTTGTCCGTCTGCACCAGTTCCGCGCACTTCTTTAAATGTCATATTATTTTTGAGTCCCTCTTTACCGATAAGTTTTCGATACGCTTCGCCGTCATCATCCATATCTTTGACAATCTCATTGAATTCGGGATGAGGAAACGCAATAATTAGTGCTTGAAGGGGTGCCTGCAACTTGGTGTATCCCAGCGCCTCTGAATCTCCGTCATCACTATCATCAGTGAAAAATAGCCCATCGCCGGTTTCCAGCGATTTTCTTAGAACAAGATCGTATGCTTTTTTCTGCAATTCACCAATCGATGTTAAATACAGTTTATCTTTCATAATTTCTAGAGGTTCAAATGCTTTGTCGCGTTTTAAATCCAATTTGGGGTATGCAACCTCAGTCTTTTGATATACGCGAAACGGAAATGTATATGGATTCTCGCCACGCACATAAGAAACATAGCCATTTAGCTTACGGCGCAATAAGTTTTCACCAATATCATCTGATTCAGAAGCGGGTTTTTTTATATTTCCATAAGCGTCAAAAACGTCATCGTATTTAATGGCTGACCGTCCGTCATTTAAATTCATCAAATTAATAAGCCATAATATTTCGCGGTGTGAGTTATACATGGGTGTGGCTGATAACAATACAAATCGCAAATTCTCTGCATGTTTCGACAGTTTTTTCAGTTGTTTCGACAAGGTTTTGGATTCTTTGGTGCAATTGTGAACTTCATCAATAATAATCAAACGATCGTTGAAATGCTTTTTAATGAGTTCTTGTTCGGCGACCCCGACATTATTAATAGAGAGTGGAACTGCGGTTTTCTTCTCAATAAAGTTGGCAAACTGCAAATATCCCATAAATGCGTAATTGTTATTGATAATGGTGCGCGCTTGTGATAATATTTTTTCTCTGTCCATTTGCGAATTAGTGGGATTGATTTCGTTGAGAATCTTAGAGCCGACACATGAATTAATATACCATGAACCGTCTTTATTTTGCATTAGCTTGCGCTCGTCAAATAACTGGAGTTTGAAATTGTCTTGTACATTACTTGATGCTATAATTAAAATGCGTTGATTAATACCAGTTTGTTTCATATAATCGCGCATTTCTTCGGCAATGCCAATAGCAGAACAGGTTTTACCTGAACCAAGACCGTGATACAAGAGAAGACTATTATATGGGGTTTGTTTAGACATGAAATTTTTAACGAATCTCTGGTGCGGTAGCAATTCAAACTCGGCTTTGGAACATATTAAGTTGGATAATTTTTTAATATCGGGTTTTACACCGCCGTCGTACATTAGGGTTTCGAACTCTTTACGCAATGATATGCGTTTACTTAAATATGGGTCTTCTAAAGATGGATATAAGTAGGTGTGTTTTGTATTGGGCGTTTTGAGATTTTGGTAGTAGTCCTTTTTCAAATTCTTTTCATCAACAATATATTCACTATCGTCATCATCTTCTTCTTGGGAAGTGATAGAAATTGGTTCTTCTACTGCTCTTATAGGCGAATGTTCCCTTATAGGCGAAGGTTCCGGTTCAGATGAGGGTGGCGAATCAATCGGCTCAGGTGGATTGATAGATGAAGGAGGTGAATCAATTGGCTCAGGTGGATTGATAGATGAAGGAGGTGAATCAATTGGCTCAGGTGGATTGATAGGTTCCGGTATGGGCCCAAGTTGTGCAAATATATCAGAATCAGATGCTGGATTAACAATAGGTGCTGGATTAACAATAGGTGCTGGATTAACAATAGGAGCAATCCCTTTTGGTTTTTTCCTTTGTACCATTGGCTTAGGCACCGGATTAACTATTGGTGCCGGATTAACTATAGACGCAGAATTAACAATTGGCGCCAGATTAACATTAGACGAAGGTGGTGAATCAATTGGTTCAGGTGGTATGGGCCCAAGTTGTGCAAATATATCAGAATCAGATTTTGTAGACACTTGATTAACAATAGGAGCTTGATTAACAATAGGAGCCGGACTAATAGGAGCTGGACTAATAGGAGCTGGACTAATAGGAGCCGGATTAATATTTTTTACAGGTTGTCTGCGAGTTTTTTTGGATTTATGGTTTTTTATTTCATCATCAGTATAACATCCAGGCCCAAGCGGTTTATATTTGCGTGTTCCTTTTTTGCATTTTTCCATTGTATAAATATTACATATACTAATATTTACACTTATTTACATTTACACTTTTATATTATATCAGCGTTTTCAATAATATATCAATACTTGATAACATGCGTTTTTTTTCTAAATTGTATGGTCTCATGCATGAAATACATTCTTTAAAAGTTTTCCATTGAATATCGCTGATTTCATTTGACTCAATGTCCGGCATATAAGATTTATCTGGCGTATAATCAAATTTTGCCAATAAATATCGATTCTTGTATGTTTTATAATTGGATCCACAAAACTTCTCCTCATATGGAGCGATATTCATAACAATACACTGTTTATCCAACGGCAGACCAGTTTCTTCGCAAAATTCTCTGGAAGCACAATCCAGATCAGATTCATTATAATTTCGTTTGCCCTTGGGAAATCCCCATTCTGGCTCCAACCAGTTGGGTTTCACTGATTCAATAATGCTATCAAGCGAATATGTATCGGTTTGACCATTTGCACTTGTTATTGTTAAACCTTTCTTCAGTGTATTAAATTTATCGCAACTTATGGATTCTTCACTTTTGCTCGACCTAAAATCCGCGGGTTTATTCCAAATAGTTTGCCAAATACGGTCAAACGACTGCGTTTTTAACATCATTTTTTCAGAATGGGTCATTTGATTAAACATGTTTGTGATATAATATTTGTTGTTGACTGCATATTTGCCTCGAATAAAATCGATTAGCCCAAACGAATGTTTGCGACACACCATCAAATATTCAATTTCATTGTTTGGAGTAAATCGATAAGCTATAATACCATTGCTTGTAATCGGCAAATTGCAGTTATAATATCCGTGTCCTTTTTTCCCACAATTATTGCAATAAATATTTCCAATACCAATAAAATTTCGATCCCTATACATACTTTCGTTCTCAATTGTAATATTTAGTGTAAAACGTTTATATAGTTTGCCAAGCATGAATCCGTCAAATGCTAAAACGTGGGGGCCACATTATTGGTTTTTTATGATGTCAGTTGCAATGTCATATTCTGATTATCCGAACGATATTATAAAGCGAAAGTATTACGACTTTTTTATGAATCTGCCTCTGTTCATTCCAGATAAATCAATTGGAAAAACGTTTGCAACCATGCTTGATGATTATCCGATCACTCCCTATTTGTCGTCAAAAGACTCTCTGATTCGATGGGTTGTATTTATACATAATAAAATAAACTCACAATTGGGCAAACACAACATATCCGTGGATGAAGCCATTCAAAAATACTATGATAGTTTTTTGCCGAAACCGTTGCATTTACACCAAGCAATGAAGATTAAACGGTATTATATTCATGTTGCATTCATATTGGCGTGTTTTGGGGCAATTTGGTATTGGACATAGAACCTTTGGTTCCCTATTATATAGTAAATGCGTTCAGAGCTAGTTATATTTGGAATAACAGCATTTTTAATGGCAAACATTTATACTGACGGTAAATATTGGAAATTACTGCAATCTAATCATAAATACTACAAAATGGGGGGCATTGCTTTAGCTGGAATCGTATTCTATGTGCTTGTCAAAAAGTTTCCATCCAGAGCCGTCGATATTATTCGAAGCTCTGATGAGTATTTGAAATATATGCCGGTTGATAAAGAAACAATGGGCATAATCAACCCCATTTTGGATTTTACTACTAAGCAAAATATGTTTCAGGACAGAGGATCAATGCCTATTTTATCTATGGATCGTAATCAAAGGTCTGTAGAACGCGTTACAAGCTCGGGCGGTACAAGCTCGGGCGGTACAAGCTCGGGTTCTGGTGTAAATGGTCAAAAAACCAAACGCTCTGTGAGTGAGACCAAAAAGAAGTTTGTTGCAAGTCGTCAAAATTGGAAATGCGGAGACTGTGGCGAGCAATTGTCTGCGTGGTTTGAAGTTGATCATAAAGTTCGCCTCGAGTATGGTGGCAGTAATCATGTGGATAATTTAGTTGCCTTGTGCAGAGAATGCCATGGTCGCAAAACCACTATGGAAAATCTATAGACGCAAGACAGTTGTCTTTTTACCCTTAATAAATTAAATAAGAAACGTATATAGGACTAGTATGAGCTTCTCTGATACAATCAAAGAATATACCAGAGAAAATGGTCTTCAACTTGGTATTGGAATATATTTGATAGTAATATCGTATTTTTTGACAAAAGACCCAGATTCGCTATTCACAAATCGATACATTTATATAGTGTTAACAGTAGTTCCACTGTTCCTGGGATTTATTGCTCGCTTGAAAAATCCAGGAGCCGTATATGATTTAAAGAAGGTAGCTATAGGGGTGGTCGGAATTCTATTTGCTTTTTACTTATTGAAAACATTGTTTAGCACATTCTTTATTGCATCCTTTATTCAGCTTATTGTTATTTTGATGATTATCGTTGCCGTTGCCATATTTTACAAGCTTACCTACGTGGAGCTTTACAAAATGAACAACATGACTGGTATTATTGCCAACTTGATATTTTACATTCCATGCATGTTGCTCGATTTACTCGAGTATATAAGTAGCGACTTAAAACAAGCTCCCAAAGTTGTTTATTTGTTGCTTGTAATAGAGGCACTCTTGTTGATTCTCTATTTCACTGTTCCAAAAATCATGAAATCAGTTGCGAAAACCGCGTCAATCAAAGATGGAACTCCAGTTGTATTGGAACCGATTCGCATCGATAATGTCAGCAATTTAATAAGTTATGTAAATCTGCAAAGCGTAAAACCCAATCCTGGCGATATTATTAATAACAAATACGCAATAAGTGCATGGACTTACGTAGTCCCGCTGTCTGCTAGCACAGTTCCATATAATAAGGACGCTTTCATCTACGAATTTAAGGATTATCACCCGGCACTAATGTACAATGGTTCCACTGGTAAATTCAAATGCTATTTTAATCGCGCAACCAGTCATGAATTCACAATGCCATTACAACGCTGGAACCATATTACGACCAATTACACCAAGTCGGGTGTGGATTTATTTGTAAATGGCGAGCTTATTCATAGTGTTCCCAGAGATGCACAAAATGAAGGGTTGGCTATGGATAATATCATTGTTGCTGGGCAAGATAATGGATTATCTGGAGGCGTGTGCAATATGGTGTATTTTAGCCGTCCGCTATTGAAATCGGAAATAGAGTCGATTTATTCGCTTAATAAAGACCAAGATCCGCCGGTTCCCCTATAAATATTGTTATGTAATCATATAATAATGTTTCAAGGATTAAGTTTGGATTGTGCATATCCCGTTATTAAAGAAACTATTCCCGCATCTAAATTAGGCTATAAAACCAACAATCGTTATGACGGATTTCCTCCACTCATGAACGACGGTCGCTCGATTATTGCCAGCGCAAGATCAGAGACACTGCTTCACAATTCATTGTTGAAACAATCTGGCGAAACTAACAACGCCAAATACCGCGATTATATGGTGAAAAATGCGATGAGTATTATGGAAAACGACTTCAGAAACGCGAGCAACGATATTGGTTATTATGAACGCTTTATTGACCAGATTTCTTCGAATCAACCATCGACTGGAGCGCCATATACTTTCACTAGCATAATGGATGGTACAAGACCTTTAGGACATTCTTCTTCCGACTTGAAGAGTTTGTATTTGTCGCGCGAACAGCTGGAAGCTCGTCGTGTTGCACCACATGTGCGCTTTTAGCCCTTAAGGAACCGCAGTTTCCCGCTAATACGGTTTATAAGAACATTTTATAGCATACATATATAATGTTTTATCTAGAGCGAAAAAATATTAATCACGAATCAATGCGACAGTTTATTCGCGACAATTTTGCGCAATATGCTTGGAAAGATATTGTGCTGGAAAACTCATGTGGACCCATTCCTCAAAAACATCAAGCTAGGCCACATCCTCTGCTTAAATCTAAATCTAAATAAATAATATAATTAATGTTTTATCCCGAGCGAAAAAATATTAACCATGAATCAATGCGACAGTTTATTCGCGACAATTTTGCACAATATGCATGGAAAGATATTGTGCTGGAAAACTCATGTGGTCCCATTCCTCAAAAACCTCAAGCGGGTCCGCACCCTCTGTTAGAATCTGTTTCATCTTCACCCAAAACTCCTTCGTCTGCAAAAGCTCCTTCCCAAGTAGAACCAACGGTTATTTCACCCATTGCTTCGCCTGCAAAAGCTCTTTCATCAGTTGCTTCATCAGTTGCTTCACCCATTGCTTCACCCATTGCTTCGCCCATTGCTTCACCCATTGCTTCGCCTGCAAAAGCGCCTTCAAGGGAACGAAGTTCCCGAGCAGTAGAACCGAAGGTTCCTTCGTCGTCAAAGTCCTCGAAAAAAGCAATTACAGAGAAGCCAGTTAAACATAATATGACACAAAAGAAGGCCTCTGCACAACAATTATTGAAAAACTATGTTGAACAGGGTATTCCATATCTAGATAACTTGGATGAAGACGAATTAAGCGCAATGGTTCTTAAAGCCAATGATGCATACACCAACTCGAAGCCTATAATATCCGACACTCAATATGACTTGCTCAGAGAATATATCGAATCCAAATTCCCCGAGAATGAAGCTATTAAACGCATTGGAGCCCCCGTAAACGAAAAGCTGAAAGTCCGTCTTCCATATAATATGCCTTCCATGGATAAAATCAAGGCCGACAAAGGCTCACTAGATGGATGGACTAAGAAATTTGGCGGACCCTACGTCATTTCGTGCAAACTGGATGGCGTCAGTGGTATGTATTCCACTATCGGCGAACCCAAATTGTACACTCGTGGCGACGGCACAATTGGTCAAGATATCAGTCATCTAATCAACCTACTCCGACTGCCCAATCACAAAGATGTGGTGGTTCGCGGTGAGTTTATTATCGCCAAAGACAAGTTTGAACAAAACCACGCAACCAAATACTCCAATCCACGAAATATGGTGGCAGGCGTTATTAACTCCAAGACTATTGGCAAGCGCATCAAAGAGATTAACGACATTGAGTTTGTATGCTATGAAATCATTCACCCAGTCATGAAACCCAGTGAACAAAAAGCAATGTTATCGCAAATCGGACACAAGACCGTGTATTATGAAACCGCCAATCAATTATCCATGGATTCTTTGACCGAAACCTTGACCAGATTCAAGGCCGAGTCCGAATACGAATTGGACGGCATCATTGTGGAGGACGACGAAATTCATCCTCGCACTGCCAACAATCCAGAGCACGCATTTGCATTCAAGATGGCGATTGATCAGCAAATGGCCGAGACCCGCGTTATTGATGTGGAGTGGGCGGCCAGTCAAGACGGTTATCTAAAACCCCGTGTAAAAGTGGAGCCAGTGAACATTGGCGGCGTGAAAATCCAATACACAACTGGATTCAACGGTAAGTTCATCAAAGAGAATGGTATTGGTCCGGGTGCTGTTATCCAGATTATTCGCTCGGGCGATGTTATTCCATACATTAAGTCCGTGTTGGAGCCGGTTGAACCAAAAATGCCTGATGTAGATTATGTTTGGACCGACACTGGTGTCGATATTATTGTGGCGGATCTTGATAATGCGGAAGTGCGAGCGCGCAATATTGTTGGGTTTTTCTCGGATCTTGGAATTGACGGACTCAGCACCGGCAATGTAACCAAGATTATTAATGCTGGATATGGATCAATTCCCGAAATCGTGAAAATGTCGAAGGCCGATTTACTCGCGGTTCCCGGATTCCAGGAAAAAATGGCTGAGAAGATATATACTGGCATCAGAGACCGACTCGCGTCTGTGAAATTGGTGCAACTCATGGTGGCGTCCAATAAATTTGGCCGTGGATTTGGATTGAAGACTATTAAGCCGGTGATGGACGCGCATCCGGACTTCTTGACTGCCGATGTGTCAAGAGACACCAAGATTGCGTGGCTGAAAGAGGCGGGAATCAATAAGACTGCACCTGCCGTTGTGGATGCTATACCTGCGTTTTTGGAGTTCTTAGAACAATGTGGCTTAACTGGCAAGTTGGAAGAAGCGGGATCATCGGAAAAGAATTTCGACACCAGCAATCCATTGTATAAAAAGAGTGTTGTGATGACCAAGGTCAGAGATCAAGATATTATTGATTACTTGAAGACGGTGGGCGCTGTTCTGGAAGATACGATTAAGAAGGGAAATACTGTTGCATTAATAGTGAAATCGAAAGATGATGTTAGTAATAAGACGAAAGATGCAGAGAAGAAGGGCGTTCCTATTATGACAGTGGAGGAATTCAAGGCGACTTATATGAAGTAAATGTGTTTGAATAAACGAAAATAAAGACTTGGAAAAATATATAAATAACTGAATGAGAGTTAAATTATCCGAACAATATCCTAAAGAACGAGAAGAAATATGTCAAAAGATTATTAATATTCTGCAGTTAGATGATAAGAAATCATTTTTGCTGTCAGAGCTTGATGAAAATCAAGATAAACAAAATGCAATCATTGAACTTAAAGACGAAATTCAAAAGTATTTTGCTGTAAGCGCAATGCTTGTATTTATGAATGGCAAAGAATGTGTTAGACCTGCGTTATGTATCGCAAAAGGAATATTGCGACAACAAGGTTATTTTTTTGAAGGCAAATCACAAAGTTATAAATTTGATGGTGGATATAATAGAACCGTCAGATATTTTGTATTTAGGAAATCCGAAATTTAGAAAAAAAATGCGGTAAATTTTGGAAATTTAAAATCTTTAGGCATTATATAATACCTATGGATTCTAATATTTTTACTTGCATATGCAAAAAAACATACAGTTGCCGTCAAAATCTCCACAGACATCGTCTTGTGTGCGAGACTATTAAAAATCCTCCACAACCTACAGTACAACAACCTGTTATTCAACCGCATGTGCAATACCCAATGTATCAACAACAGTTTATGTATCAACCGCCCATGTATCAATCGCAATATATGCAAGAACAATCTATGCAACAGCATCCGTTTATGTATCAACAACCTGTAATGCAACCGCAACCTGTAATGCAACCGCAACCTGTAATGCAACCGCAACCTGTAATGCAACCGCAACCTGTAATGCAACAACCTGTAATGCAACCGCAACCTGTAATGCAACAACCTGTAATGCAACCGCAACCTGTAATGCAACCGCAACCTGTAATGCAACCGCAACCTTTTTGTTTGAATAATTATTTATCAACATTATTTCCATTGTCAATTGATTATTATAAGTGCAAATACACACCTACAATAAAAGATTTCAACAATGTATTAGTACACGGAATTGTTAATGGAATACACAGAAATATGATTGAATATTTTAACACATACGACCATCAACTATTGCCTATAGTTGTTACTAATGTTCAGTCCGCAAGATTTAAGATGATGGTGTATACAAACAATAAGTGGAATATTTATGAAAAGCATTATGCAATGGATTACTTAAACACACTCGCAAATTATTTCATTATTAAACTATTCAAGTATATGTCCGTGTTTTATACTGAATATCCAGATGCAAACACACCAATAGCAACAGAAACCGCTGGATATGATAAACGATTGTCGTTATATTCAATGATAGGTCATTCTGATAAATATCTTAATAGTATATCATTGAACTTGAAAGAATATTTTGTGATTAAAAAAGACGATGAAGATCTATAATGCAATAATAATTCCAATGACTACAACGATGATTCCAATGACTACAACGATGATTCCAATGACTACAACGATGATTCCAATGACTACAAAGTTTTATAAATTATTAAGTTGCATACTTAACTTAATAATACTGCATTTTAAGTTAGCTGTATTTCGTTAGCATTACTACAGTCATTATTGTACATTTACAAATTAATGTATTTTATGGAATTCAAAATTGTTTTAAAAAGTGATAAATGAAAAGTCAAAAAAAAAATTAACAAAAAAGTGCAGTTTTTTAAATGTAGTCATTTGTAGTCATTTGTAGTCATTTATGATAACTGCACTTTTTTTGTATTTTATTCACCAAGTTTTACAAACAGAAAAATTATTGCATTTGTTAATTTAACGATTTAAGATTAATGTAGTAATATTGTTTATTATATTATATAGAGTTATTATTATACTATGCATTATGGCGACAATACCTCTTGGTGCTTTGTGTAAGAAATCGCGAAACTATGTATATCCAAAAGTTGCATCCAAAACTGAAGAATATATTTGTCCTGAATGCAATCGAGATTTGATATTAGTAAAAGGCAATCAAAGAATACATCATTTCAGACACAAAATAAATACAACAACCCCATGTATGCATTATGATAACCCAGGCGAAAGTCAAATACATAAAGATGCAAAATTGCTATTGAAAACATTAATAGAAAATAATATGCAAATTAATATTTACAGAAGGTGTGAATGTTGTACAGATACAGAGACATTTGAAATTCCAAATTATGATATTAATACTTCCAAGATAATACTTGAATATCGGTTTGATTATAATGGGTTAAAAATTGCAGATATTGCATATTTGGATAATAACGAAATTGTGTGCATTTTTGAAATATGTCATACACACGCAACAAAGGCAAATGATAGACCAGAACCGTGGTTTGAAATTGATGCAACTACACTATTATTAGAAGCAAATAAACATAATTCAAGGGAAACTTTGGTTTCCCGAGAAGTGGAATCTTTGATTCTTCCAAACAAGTTAGATATTTTATGCATAAGAAAAGAGAAATGTGAAAAATGTGTAAAAAAACATTATAATTTAACAGTAAATAATATCAACCTGGCGGTTGATAAGCTGGGGCAATGGTTAAAAGAACGCAAAGCAATAATGGTATATTGGTCTTGTCCAAAAATAGGATACAGTCAAAACATATGTGGCGTTCACCAGGGTGAAATGGATTTTTATGTGGAATATAGGGAAAACGATAAAGTAATAATTGATTCTGCAGATAGTTCTGTAGTATTTTACAATGGTGATACTGAACAGTATCGGTTTCAGTTAAATTCTTCCAAATACTCACAGTCAAAAAATAACTATTGGATTGACCCATCTGAAATAGAAATTGTTGATGAAGATGATAACACACAAACAATGATATTAACTTGCAGAAGAGATCACAAAGACAGATATTGCTATGATTGTCAAATACTTAGTGAGCCATGGGTTTTGAGTTTGCCAAAACTATTTAACCGAATTGGACACGATAAACAATGGCGTCAAGAACAACCTTGTATCTTATGTAAAAGAACTGCATATTCACCAGTATATGTTAAAGGGTATCGCCAGATTTGTAAAATATGTTTGGGTCAAGCAGATGTTAAAAAACTCTGTGAAAATGTAAAAAATAAATGTATCATTGATATGTCTAACATATAACTTGCCAGATATGCAGGCATTTAAAACCTCATATGAAGGTTATATTTTCCTTAAATTACATACTGCAAAAGGGGTTTCTTCTAAAAATTGAAATATAAACACAATTTATTATGTATAATATATATAATGAGTTCTACATTTAGAGATGACGTGCAAGAAATGCTCGACCAGTATTTAGCCCATTTGATGGCGAATAAGGGTAAAAAGCATTTTATGATGGAAGAGCTCGAGGTTCGTTTCAACCCATATAAAAAGAAGTTCTTCAGCAAAACCGATTACGACAATGTGATCGCCCACATGATGGCCTGCAATTATCGATGCTCCAATACCAATGGAATCAATATGATGCGTATTCAAACCGAGTCGCACCGTAAAGGCCCTGGTGTATTCGAGATGTCCAATATCCGCGCCGAACTGAACGGCACTGGATTAATCCACGAATATTGCAAACAAGACGAGAATCTCCCCAAACTCGCCGACCAAGCCGGCTGGGGTAATATGATTAAGTTCACATTGAAGAGTCCCGCGAAAAATGCGAGCGAAGAACCTATCAAGAAGATCAACAACGACGACTTCAACTTCAATGTCTCGTTCAACTTGGAAACCGATTATTCGGTCAAATCGCCAAAAGCAGTCGAAATACTGCAACAATGGAATGAAAGTAAGAAAACATACAGATTGATTAACAGGATCCGATTTGAGAATCAATACTCGCCTGTGGTGGTGGACTTATCCATTATTCGCAGTTCAAAAACCTCTGGAAAAACCATGATTCCTGAGCACAATCTGCACGATGCGGGGGTGTTTACTAACCAAGAGGTGTATGAGATTGAACTAGAAATCGACAACAAACGTGTGGGATATGGAACCCCATACACAACCGCAACCCAAGTGCTAGTCGAATTACAGCGCGCAATCCGACTTGTGCTAAGTGGATTGCAAGACGCCAAGTTTCCCATTCCTTACAGTGAATATGAAGAGATTCAAAGCTCGTATTTGTATTTGTTGCACGGTAAATCAGACACCGGTCCCAGAGAAATAAGAACCCGCGATTTCATTGGACCGAATAGTTGCACATTACAACTTAAAAACGTAGTTGAAAACAGTCAATCATTGGATCCCAATATCAAAGAGAACTATTGTGTCACGGACAAGGCAGATGGCGACCGAAAATTAATGTATGTTGACAGATTTGGTAAAATATATTTGATTGACACGAATATGCGTGTGCAGTTTACTGGCACAGTCGTAGATCGCAATGCATATGGCGACACATTGTTGGATGGCGAACATATCAAATTCGACAAGACGGGCAAATATAAGAATACCTACGCTGCATTTGATATTTATTATTTGAAGGGCGAGTCGACCCGCGAATTGAATTTCATGACCGATATGCGCAATACATTAGATCAAAAAACTATTCTGAAACACAGATACCCACTATTAAAGCTTACAGTGGAAGGAATCAATAAGATCGCGCGATCCTATATTCAAAATATGAATTTGGATATTGACATTCACGTGAAAACATTTGATTTCCCCAGTGAAAATGAAAACATATTCAAGAAATGCGCCACTGTATTATCGCGAATCAATGACAACACTTATCCGTATAACACAGATGGAATCATTTTCACCCCCATTAATACTGGTGTGGGTGGTTCAAGACCAGGTCAAGCAAGCAAACTGGAGAAAATAACATGGCCACTATCGTTCAAATGGAAACCCCCTGCTTTTAACACGATTGACTTCTTGGTTACCTATAAAAAGGACAAGAATGGCAAAGACGTGGTTCATAATGAATTTGAAAGTGGTGTGCATATGGGACTTAATTCGGTGCGTCAATATCGAACAGTAGTGCTTATGTGTGGATTTAATAAAGGCTCGGATATGATATTAAACCCGTACCAAAATATGTTAGATGACGTTGTTCCTGAGTTTGTGAAACCGGCGAACAAGGATAATTATATTCCAGTGCCATTCCAGCCCAGTATGCCATATGATCCGGATGCGTGTTTCTGTAATGTAAATCTAGAGCACCATGAGGGTAAGCCGGTAATGAAAACACTGGAAGATGAGACATTTGAGGAAAATATGATTGTGGAGTTTTCCTATGATCCGAATGGACCTGCTGGCTGGCGATGGAAGCCATTGCGTGTGCGACACGACAAGACGTATGAGTTCCGCAATGGCAATAAGAATTTCGGCAATGCATATTTGGTTGCAAACGATAACTGGAAGTCGATTCACTTCCCCATTACCGAGGAAATGTTGCGCGGAGAGTCAATGCCGGACAATGATTACTCCGACGAGACGTATTACAATAAATCACTCGTGGACAATAAACACACGCTAGGTATGCGCAACTTCCATAATTTGTATGTGAAGAAGAAGCTGATTACTAGTGTGAGTCAAAGAGATGATACACTTATTGATTTTGCTGTTGGTAAGGGCGGTGATATTCCCAAATGGAAAAGTGCTCAACTGAAGTTTGTGCTCGGCGTCGATATTAACAAAGACAATATCATTAACCAGAGTGATGGAGCTTGCACCAGGTATTTAAATGAACGCAAACATACTCGCAATATGTTTAAGGCGTTATTCTTACCTGGTAATAGTGCGTTGAATATCAGAGATGGAACCGCGTTTTACAACGAGAAAGACAAATCGATTGTGAATGCGGTATTTGGCTCAGATAAACTGAATTCGTCATTAGGCAAAGCAGTGTCTATGGCATATGATGTTGCTAGAAACGGATTCAATATTAGCTCGTGCCAATTTGCGATCCATTATATGTTTGAGAACAACACTACACTCCATAACTTCTTGCGCAATGTGGCAGAATGCACTGCCGTCAATGGTTATTTCGTGGGCACTTGTTATGATGGTCAAACCGTGTTCAATAAACTGAAAAATAAGAACAACCATTCCATATATGTGGACGGTACCAAGATATTTGATATTGTGAAGAAATACAAGGAAACTGGATTTGCAGATGACGAGTCGAGTGTTGGTTATGCGATCAGTGTGTTTCAGGACTCGATTAATAAATACGCAACGGAGTATTTGGTGAATTTCGAGTATTTGGAGCGATTGATGAGCGATTATGGATTTGCTTTGATAGGCAACGAAGAAGCTAAGGTGCTTGGATTCAATAAAGGATCTGCATTGTTTGAGGAATTGTATCAATCGATGAAGAAAGAGCCGAATACAAAGCTGTATGGCGAGGCGGCCAACATGAATCGAGATGAAAAGGAAATATCGTTTATGAATCGGTATTTTATATTCAAGAAGATTCATAATGTGAATGCGTCCAAAGTGTCTAAAGTGGTGCGCTCTGAGCATATGGTGGAAGAAGAATCGAAGAAGCCGGCACCTCCTATAGTGCTGAAAGTGCGCAAGACCGATCACATGATCACTTTGGATAAATATGTTGAGGTGAAAGAACCGGAAGGACCACCGCCATTAGAACCGGAACCTTTAGAACCGGAAGGGCCTCCACCATTAGAACCGGAACCATTAGATAACGATAAGAAAGAAAAATGTAAAAAAGGAACACGACGTGTGGGGACGGAGTGTTTGACACTTGAGGAAATTGAAGCGAGAAAGAAAAATAAAACTCGTAGAAACGTTTAGTTAGTCGGGAACCAAATGGTTTATTCTAATTTTTATTTCGCCGTTCTAGCCATTCTAAATAGGCATTGCTTTTTACTAGCGAAAATAGTGTGCCTAAATGACTTTTGGCAATATTGTATGCAATCATCTCTTTATCGTTGAGTGATGCTAAGAATTCGTTTACCAAAGATTGCTCAGGTTCGTTATTGTTATCCATTATTTAATATTTTTAATTAATGGAAATATTTAAATCAATTTTACAAGGGAATAACTTATAGAAATATAACAGAGATATGATAAACTGTTAAAACACCGAAATATTAAGAATGGATTTTCAGAGGCGGTATAATTGTTTTTATTAACGCCTTCTGTTACGATTGGTCTTACGACGTTTATTTCTACGTTTGTTGCGTGTCTTTCCTCCCATGATGGCACATGATGAATCAGTGTCGCCTCCTATTATTTCCATACTAATACCGGCTGGAGGACTCTCTATAAGACTAAGTGTCCCTACACGTATTAAAGCCTCTATTTCAAAATATGGTGAACTTAGATACTCAACAATTGGCTGTGCATTTGCGTGTCCTTTTAATAAATCAATCATTACTTTTTCTTCATATGCAAGTCGCATTGTTATAGGTGTTTTTTCGCTGAAAGAATACGTTGTTGTTTCAAATGAACCGCATTTTGCTGAATATACTTCTCTATGACGATTATTTAGTTTATCAAGGCTATGATTTTTAAAAATTTCAACTAATTTTTTTGTTAATTCACATCGCTGTAAAGGTATATTAACAGGCGGAGAAACCATATTCTCGTCTGAAAGTTCTAAATTACTGAGACGATTTCTCACAGCTAAAACACACTGAGTATTCGCCAAATTAGCATTTAAATAATTTTTGCGTTGTTCATAGAAACCAATTATAACTATCCTGCGTGCATCTTCGTCTTTTATATAGGCTTTATCGCGGTCATTCAAATAAACAAAATCTGGATGATTATCATAAGGCAGAACAAGATTTTCTAAATCCGCAACAGTGAATGGTCGTCCACTTTCAAATATAGTTCTTAATGCCAGTGATAGCGTGTTTATTGTCTCTATTCTTAATGGATGGTCTTCAGGAAAAGTAAAAGGAATTCGTGCTTGGGCTATCGGTCTTAACAAACGATTTTGTGATTGAGCAGACGGCACTAATTCACGTAATTCCGCAGGTGTATACTTATTAAAACAATGTTGACATTCGTTTGAACGCCCTGTGCCTTGTTGTATCCATCTTCTTACACATTCTTTATGGTCAGCATTGTTTTTACAATGTATATATGCATCTTCTTCAGCCACGTTGTTACCACAAAACATACATGGTCCTATATGTTTTGCGCGTTTTGGAGACCTAGGCGGTGAACCAGGAGGTGAACGTTTCATTATATATACCTTATTTATTTTTCCAAGGATTGCGCGAAGCACAAGCCTCCCTTCGGGAGGCTAGACGTTTGTTGATGTAAACATGGTATCTTCTTCACTTTAAAATACGAAAATGTATTACAAAATTGAACAATGTCTCAGAAGACAGATTTAACCCAAGATAACTGTGTATTGTGTTCACATTAGAGTTTAAGTAGCACATCAATCAGCTCATTCTTTTTCATCTTGTGCACAGTTTCTGGCGAGACACCCTTCGAAATAATCAAAGACTTTAGTGTGGACGGAGTCATCTTTTTCAAATCTTCTTTCGACACGGATTGTGATTGAGATTGTTCAGAATCTATTTTATTTACAACCACATGGTCTTCTTCGTGCAGTTCTGGTTGTTCTGGTTCTTCGTCATCTTCAAAATCGTCGATCGACTGGTCATCATTCGTAATTTCAATCAGTTCTTCGTCAGGCAACGACATGTCAACATTAACCATTTTAATGGGGGATTCTTCTTCCACTGCTCGTGGAATAACGTCGAACACTTCTTCGGCTTCTTCATAACTGGTTGGATTTGAGTGTGCAAGTTCATGATTTAAAAAAGTAAACTGAATAGGTTCTTGCATCACAGGCTCGTCATCTTCCTGAAGCGACTGTATGATAGCGTTGAAATCCGATTTCATTTTTGCTTGTTGCATATACAGGTCATGAACAATCTCTAAACTTTTGGAACTTTTTAGCTCGACTTCAGCAACACGCTTTTTAAAATAATATACTAGTAATCCAACTGCAATAATTAAAACGGCTAAACTAAATAACAAAATAGATTCAAATTCCATATTTACAATAATAATTGAAAGAAAAGGTTGTATTCAAACGCAACTAAGGGAACGACAAGTTCCCTTATTATTATATATAATGGATCCATTACCCGCGTATAATGAAGCATCGAATCAAATTGCCGGAATCGACAACAAAACAATAATTATTGTGCTTATAGTTCTACTTGCTCTATCGCTTTTAGGCATTAATCTTCTTACTATTTTGGGCGACTTGCTAAAAACAATTGCAGATGTACTTGGGCCACTTGTTTCACAGATTCTCTCGATCTTTGGATACACAACTGGTTCAATTATCAATAAAACCGCCGACGTAGTCGGCGATGTAACCAAGGCTGGTGTCGATATTGCCGAAGGCTCGGTTCAATCTGTTGGCACAATTCTGCGTGATGCAAGTCGTCCTCACGTTGACCCCAATGCTACCAGTAGTTTAGATAGAGCACTCAATGTATCGTCGACTGCACCAACCGGACCAAGTCCCGCCACTAGTGAAAACCCTGTAATCAGACCCGTTACTGCAGGCAAAGCAGGATGGTGTTTGGTGGGTGAATATGAAGGCAAGCGGGGATGCATCTCTGTGAATGAATACGATAAATGCTTATCAGGCCAAGTGTTCGCGTCCAGAGACCAATGTATGTTGCCACCAGCAAAGTAAATAAAGCTTAAATCGCTGTTATAATATGTCTCTTTCGCTTTCATATCCAGATGGACTATACCAATACATATTAGCTATGTGCGCAGTTCACCCCACAAATATATGGTCTGCTTATTATTATTCAAAACAGTCGAGTCCATGTGGCCGTTGGGGATGCACAGTAATGGGTCTTACATTGTTCGGCACCTCTGTTAATTTTTGGAGATATCCACTAACTAACTCTTGGCGACGAAAGCTTGATATGTGGATTGCGCATCCGATTGTTGGTTGGCACTTATATTTATCTATATTTCGAACAACTCGGCCACTGTTATGCGGGTCTCTAGTTGCAGGTGGCGCACTTATGTATCCAATATCTTTGTATATGAGTCCGGAAATAGGCACACTGTGTCATTGCTTGTTGCACTTATTGGTATCGGCTGGTGCTTCTGCCACGTATGCGCATTTTATTTAAATGCATCAAAGAGATATAAAAATATAATAATAATAAAAACAATGATTTACACTATCTTTGTTTTTGAGTTGGCGGGGAACAAGTATTTACTTTGTCCATCAACTGATGACTGCAGTGCGCTTGAATGTTTTTTTATGTACCCTGAGGCTTTTCGGGAACAGCGACTGAGCGCGCGACTAATTACAACACATCAAAACATTAAAGACTGGCAAATCGATGGGTTAGTTCATCTATATATGCACAAATATGGCACTAATAATGTTATTGGTGGGTCTTACACCAAGTTTGGCGATAATCATTGTACAAGTGATCATATTAAGTTTATTGTAGATGGTCTCGAAGAACTTAACAATCGCAAAGAAAAATGCCGAAGACTGCAAACCCAAGATTTAAGCGCGGATTACACCACTCAATTGAGTATGTATAATAACCTTGTTCAACTTAAAGACCAATATCATATTGATCGTTGTATTGTCGGAGAGTTGGGTTGGTTATACGACTTAATTATAAATGACACATATAAACCAGAGAATTATTGTCGATATAACGGAATTATGCATAATTTGGCACTAATATGTAAACGCGCACGTAAGCTTGGTATTATTGACAGTAATTTTCACTATCCGTATCCACGCGCATATTTTGATAGTCGAGTTATAGAACACAAAACGTGCGACCTGACACAGGTAATAAACACGTGCGAATTGGCGATATACACAATGATTAATCGCGAAGATGAATTATTGTATGACATGGAACAAATCGATATTGATAATATTCGAGACTATGTATTGATGCAACAGTTCCCTTAAACGCCAACCACAGTTAGTGTATTCATCGGACTCGTAGACACTGGCGTCATAAAATGAAACCCAAGTTCTTGTATCGGCACCGTATCTTTTACATTAGACACGAGTTGAACATTAAACGCATTAATATACTCGTTAGTAAATGATGGAATATAACTAATATAGAAATCGTATGTATATCCTGGAACAGTGTTCAGCAATATACCAGAAAATGTGATATTTCCCATATAAATGGATCCCGTAAATGATGAACTAACGGTTTCACCGGAAACGTCGGTCAAAAACCCAGGTTCAAACGCGACATTTGACGATACGTTGATAACGGGTTGATTACCATACAATATTTGCAATCCGATATTTTGCGCTGGAATACCGATATTAAACTTTCCAGTTGGTAATGGACCTTCGCTTTGTTGAACAGTGCCATTGATTTGCAACACAACCGATGTGGTTACAGAGTAAGTATAACTGGATTGGCTAATACCAGGTTGAATATTCATAGTTAGCAATTTCGCATTATTCGATGCAATATCCGTATCGTTAGCAATAATCCAGTTTGTTAAGTTCGACACATTTTGGGTTCCGTATGCGATTTGTTGCGAATTATAATTATAAAGTGGCACGGTCGGGTCGTAATACAAATACATGGGCGGTCCCGGAACATCACATCCAGTGGTAAGTGTGGGCAAATAAAGATCGTTCGGACACGGGTCGCCATTTCCATCGGCGATTTGTTTCAGAACATACGACGAATATTTGCGCCGTTGTTCTTTGCCGTTCACGACATTGACCCATTTTTTCGAATTTGTCGTTCTGCCATTGGAGGTTTTGTTATATTGAAGCACTTCGGCTTTACGACGCATATCCAATTGGGCTTGGGTGAATCCAAGAGCATACGGATTTACAGGTGTATAACGAGTTGTTGGAATATTAAATACGAGAGATTTGCGACGGTTTGCAACATTTGCACATACGCGGTCTTCTGCCATATATAATAAGGAAACCTACGGTTTCCTTATGATCCTTCCCTTACGTTTAAATAGTGATATAGGGAGTATGGGATCTCCCACCCGTAGGGAGGGGAGGACTGGAAAGTCGGCTGGAAGGAGGCGACATCGTCGCCTCTGAATCGACCTAATATTCGCGAAGCGAATTGGAAAGTTCCCTTAGCGGTTTCCTTTATACCACAAATACGACATATAAGAAGCATCCTTGGATTCAGTAACTGAAGAAGCCGAGCTTGTGGACAAATCAGGTCCCCATGCAACAACTCCGTTGATTTCGAACACATTTAATGCCCTCGAATAATAACGAAGATTAGAGAGTTTGCCACTAAATCCGCCCTTCTGGCACACATACACATCTCCGAAGTTTTGTCTGGGCACATAAGTCAAGTCCAAATGTTTGGTTAATACACCGTTCACATACACATCCAAATATCGGTTTTGCACGCGAATCATAACGTTCACCCACTTATTGAATGGAATGTCTTTGATTTCCACGGTTTCTCGCTGTTGGTCATATGATGTGATCGCTCCATTATGTTTAAATGTATCCATATAAACCATTAGTGTATTAGTGCCATTTGCAGATTTCACATAGAGGCCGGGACCATTACTGGAATTCAATGACGCATCCACGCCCTTGTTAAATATATGGTGTTCTGAAGTGTCGGCGTTGGTTCCACTAAAGTTCAACCAAACACTGTATGTGAATTCGATTCCAGTGGTTTCATTTTCGGACAAGTTCACAATAGATCCAGACACTTTTGGATCTTGTTGAACCTTCACAGGCTCATTGCCTCCAATCATACCTTTCACTAAATATGGCGAAGAGGATGGACTATATATGGCTGACATAATGACCATTCCGAGCTTAAATAAAAAGAGAAATCCGAATAACACTAATATAATGAATCCAAACTTGGCGACAAGTGTATTAGAATCCAAATATTCGCGACTTGCATCAACCACTGATGTGGAAGAAAAGTTATTCAACGATTGCTGAACATCAGCAGTAGCTTGGCCAAATGTATCCTTTACACTTTGCACGGCATTCGACACGCCACTAGTAACAGCTTGGGGTAATATCTCAGTTGATTGAATTTGTTGTCCTTGTGGTTGCATAAATGACATTGTATTTATATTATACAATGTTATATCAATAAGGGAACCAAGGTTCCCGACTTGCTTCCGCGGAACAAAAGTTCCCTTATGATCCCTACGGGTACTGTAAAAGGGAAGTGGCAAGGAGAAACCGTAGGTTTCTTCTAGAATAACTGCACTTTACTGTAATCTTGGTTATTCTTTTGCAATGTCATAGTGAGTCCAAAACTCGACATCATCTTAGCAAAAGGGTTTTCGCCATTGCCGGACATGTATTTATCCCAGGCAGTTTGAGGATCAGTTGCTTTGGTGTAGCGGGTCAATTTCGCTAAATAGCATTTGCAATCACCATAAACAATATCAGCGGTATCGCCAGCAGGGGCTTTAATAGCAGGATCTTGGAATGATTTCACCAATTTGCCGTTCACATACACATCCACAAATTGGCCATCCACACTAACAATCAAATGAACCCACGACTGCAGCGGCAAATTCGATGTTATGTCCACAGTTTTAGGACTGCCATTCGAGTATTCTAGTTGCAAAGTTGGTTTACCGCTGGCAAGTTTAATACCAATGTTCTTTGCATTAGCTTCGGCTGCCACTCGTGATATGATGTATTTCTCATTGGACTCAAACTGGTACACATAGAGCCACATTTCTATCGAATATTTGGCAGAACTGGGTTGATCAAGAGAAGTGCCTTTAACCGGGGTTTGCGGTTGTGCAAGGTCGAGTTTCTTGGACAATTCTTGAGCTCCAGAGTTAAATGTAAAATAAAATATAATAACAACCAATAATACGCCTAAAAATATAGTTGTAAAGTCCATTTATATTTATAATTGATATAAGAAATAAAAATAATTGAATACTATACTGAAATGGATTCGTCGTTTATAAATGACATACGACAACCGAATGACTTAAAAGGTATAAGCTTCTCCAATTACAAAAAATCCGATGTCAAAAACGAGTTTGTATCCAATTTATTGAATGGCAAAATCGAGTCTGCGTGTCATTGGGCGGCCGAACTTGTATGTGCCGGTCATTATTTGGAGCTCTGGGAAAACATTCTCTATTATTGTTGCAAGCATATTCACTTGGGAAATCCGAAACTGGTGCTTTACTTGGAAAAACGGTACGAGTTATTTAAAAATATAATGACAAGCGGTCAGTTTTTAACGCCGATTGAACTGCGCAATAATCATAATATACGCAATTTGTTTGCAGAGATTGTATGTATTCTCTGTTTATCTGTGAAAAAACATAGTTTTGAAGTGATCAAGATTAATCGAGTTGAGGAGTTTGATATGACTCTCATGACTGAACGCCTGAAAGCACCTGGTGATCAATATGCCCGCACATTCTTTTTGGAGGACGATCCCAAGGCGATTTTTATTCCAATGAACGAGTTTGCATATCACTTATCGAGCGAAAGTAAAAACACGGTGTTTGCGTGTTATTGGCTGGAATGGATTCTCGAGTTTGAGACCTTGTGTAAAAAACGCAAAGATGTATGTATGGTGGAACGTCGCCCCTTTGTATCTGTGGAATTGAAGTTATCTAGAGATCTGGTTTGGATTGTATGGGATGCACTGTTTCATTACATAAAAACGTTGAACAATCCGTTTTTAAATAAGACGATGGATGCATTGCTAACACTGTTTTCGTTGCATTATACGAACGCGTGTGCAAAGAAAAGGCGATATATGCTTTATTTTGCGGTGTCATTATGCACTGAGCAAGCCAATATGGATGTGGAACTGATATCGGATAAACGCAAAGTGGAATTGGCTGTGCAAAACATTAACAATATTTATGAGCAAATCAAGAAAAACGAGGTAAAACCGGGAACAGACTATTTGTTCAGCGGACTAAACGACAAACAACGAGAGTTTGCAAAATCTATGGAAAAAATGAATTTGATGAACTCCCTATAAGGGAACTTGTCGATTCAGAGGCGACGTTGTCGCCTCCTATGCCCTTATGATCCCATACTGCAATATTTATTTAAAGGGAAGTGGCAAGGAGAAACCGTAGGTTTCTTCTATTGTGCATACAAGTAATTTGCATTACCTTTAATAAATAGTTTCACGGTTTTCAACAATATATCGGTGAAATATTTACCAATAAGCCAAAACACAAGTGGTATTAGTGCAAAAATTACAACGCAAAATCCAAAATACAGTTTACTAGTATTGGGATCTACATACAAACTATAAACCATAAACAAATAGATAACGATGTATAATATAGTCATTATTTTTTGCACATATATAAGCATAATGTCGTCTTGTTCCGCATATTGGTTGAGTCGATCGCTTGTATTCGCTCGGTTTTTTACGCGTTCAAGTTCTTGTTCTAATTCTTGATTTGCTTGTTCTAATGCTTCAGTCATTATAATAAATAAAGTTATTATTATAATAGCAGAAATGCACGGTTAATAGTTAATACTTAGTGTAATCCACAATCTCTGTTGGCTCATATGGCCGAATGGGATCAGTCATCGTGGTAAACCCTTGAGATACAACACATTTAAGTTCTTCGGACGAATATGTGCCTTGATTTTGAGGACAAACGGTTGATTGCATACTGTGAGAATCAATGAAATATGCTTTACCACCTTCAGGTTTTGGCACGCAAATCGAGTGTTTTGCATTAAATATAGTGCCTTCGGCACAGCAACCCTCGCCAACACAACCATTCAAACGCAAGTCCAGTAAATTTTTATTGCTACTGTCTGTGCTTGGTTTATGAACCATACTACCAGGTTCGCCTAAATCAATTTCATGATAATTCATATTGTTGCGACGAGTGTAATCATAATACATGTATGAAACCATAATTAGAGCCCCCGACACAATGATAATAACAAGCAAGTCGCTAACAATCTCTGGCATAAACCCAGAAATCAATTTAACTCCCACAAATAACAGCAGTGCAATAACCAGTACTAAATACATTTGATTGGTTGCTTTGTTTCGCATAATTGCGTTTCCGGTCAAGTCCACAATACGACGCTGTTGGTTATCGGCGTCTTGAATTGCTTGTTGACGTTCTTTTAAACGGTCTTCTTCTCTTTGTAAAATTTCTTTCACCTGTTGTTGTTTGGTAAGCTCGGACATTACTGAATTGTCGGCGGTTTTAACAGCAGTATGCAACTCGTTTAGACTGCTATCAATACGATTCACAACAGTCAAAGCGTTATTGTTTGTACTGCCGGATAAATCAACAATAAGATTTCTTTGTAAATTAATAAAATTTGTTAGTTCATACCACGGAGAAGCCATTATTCTATATATGGTTCTTCTAAATAATTATTGCCATAACCAAAAGTGTTGCCATAGTTAATGATGCTACCGTATAGAGATTTTGATGTTCATTTTGATAAACCGCGTTATCATTCTCGAGCGCTTTATCATATGAGTTGTCTTCTTTGCCAACAACAATACTAATTGGGGTACCGTTCGCATCTTTTGTCGTAAAATCGTAATTATATAGGTTAACGCTGTCTCTAATGTTATTGTTTGACATGTCGGCATACACTCGATTTATATTGGCAAGTTTTTGTTCTATAATCAGTTTATTGTTTGATAAATCAGATTGATGACTAATATATTTATTTGCGGTTAAGTTCACGCTCGATAGTTTATTTAGTGCGTCGTTGGCCGTAAACCCTTCAACCTTATTACCTGCAACTATCGTATTACCTGTATTTGCAACTGTCGTATTACCCGCAACTATCGTATTACCCGCAACTATCGTATTACCTGTATTTGCAACTGTCGTATTTACAACTGTCTTATTAATAGACCAAGTGCTTCCAACAACTTTTTGTTTCAAGTCTTGCACATATGGCGCGCCTTCCGGACCAAAAACAAAGTCTGACCCTATAACACCATCTGGTTTATACGACGCAAAGTTTGTTTTGTAAGCATCTGTGATATAAGGCGCATTGTTTGATTGTATGGCTGGATTTTTAACTTGAAGAAACGAACTATCCATTTTCCCGTTTACTGGTTTGGCATTGTAAGTGGGTGCATTCTTGGAAACAAAGCAAATAGTTTTTTTACTGACAGAGTCAACGACCGTATACACAGCATTACATCCCGCATCATCATCACATATCTTAGAGCATTTATTACTGCCAGCATCTTTTATGTCATAATTTGCCTGCATATTTGGATACACGTCTTGATATGTGCTATAATTGCCAGGTTGTGCCGTTTGCATTGACCCAGGAACTTCCTTCAAAAATTTATGTTCAGGATATGTGCCAGCATAATATAGTTTGCCCACTTTTTCATCAGTGTTCATCTTATACACTTGTCGATTATCCTTGATGGCTGCTAAAAGCACCAGCTGTTTTTCCCCAGATTCCGTCAAATTCAAAGCCAATTTATACCGATAATCATTGCTAATCAGTCCCATGGTTGATGTAATTCTATCTTCAGCCACGCGCTTATTTTGGACTTGCTGTTCTTTATTTGTCATAGTTCGCATAATGTTGCGTTCGGTTTCCCAGTCCGGATTTCTAGTAAGCTCCATGGGTTGTACTGTGATAGACGAATATGAAGCACCGGTTCGCACATTTTGAATACGCAGTGGTTGCAAATAACTGTCTTTGTTATCGAATAATACGAGTTTAAACTTGTCGGCTTTGGATCGTTTATCCGCGGGGTCTTGGGATTTCATAATCGTAGCTAACAATTGGTGCTTAGCGTCATATGCATTTAAATTGCCAATCATATCTAAACATACATAACTGGTTGAACCTGGAACCACTACTGTCCATACCGATTTTATTATTGCTGGCATTTTTTTATCGGTTTGCTTAATTTGTGATGCCGAATATACGGCACATTGAGTGATACGAGGGTCTTTTACATTTGGCTCCAATGAAAAATACTCGCCCCCTTCTTGGGCAGCACTTGCTGCGCAACTTTGAACATTATGATTGCCACTTATAGTTTTTATTGGTTTTGCAATCACTTGGGCATTTTGTACTATTGTTGCGTTAACAGAGGCAGGATTAAAAAATACTTGTTTGTAATCGTCTGTATGTAATTTAGTATAATTATCAATATCTTTCAAATATTTCAAATTTTGCTCAGACGTAGACATACTATATTATTATTATCTATAAATAATAAGATACTACCTGATGATATAATAAGCTAAAGAACTGGCTAAAACCGATAACATAATTTTAGTGTATATGGTCGAATCGTAAATGCGTGTTAATTCGGTATTGGGTTTCATTATATTTGCAATTGTTTCATCCAATTCGGCGCGCCGTTTCAATACACTATTTGCTTGTTGCACAATAACTTCGTGATTTGTATTGAACGTAGTCTCTGAGATACCAGATGATGATACACTGTATGCGGATTTCAAATTCGCGATTGCAGATTGAAGATCTTTGGCTGCAGTATCAATCTGTTGTTCTGTTATCTGTTTCTCTGTTGTTGTACAAGAAACCCCGGATTTACACTTCATATAAGTTGCATATTTTGTATTAAAATCATTTAATTTGTGAACTACATCTGATTGTAAATCAAATAAAGTAGTGTTAAACCCTTCATACAAAGGTTCCCGACTGAAGAGAGAAAATCCTTCAAAGGTTTCCTGAGTAGTAGCTAAATCGTTTTGAACAACAGACGCACTAGTTTTTCCAAACACATCCTTATAGATTGTTTGAGTTTTGTTCGCATAGTCTTGTGCGATTTGTGCATTGGCTTTTGCATCAGATGCACTTGTTTGAGCGGTTTGAACATAGCCTTTAATCGATGTCTGACCTAAATTAGATTCGTTAGATAATGCGGTTTTATACATGGTGTATTGATTAAACATATTTAACGATAAGTCCTTATAATAACTGGTCATATTATTAATTTGGTTATTCAATTTGCGTTGTTTATTTTCGATTTCCTTGTTTTTCGATTTTGTTTCAACGAGTGATAGAGATATATCGGTTTGCGCTTGCTGTAGTTGTTGTTGAGTTTGCGCAATAGCATCAACTTGTTGTTTAAGCAACGATGGTGTAATTTTCTCTAATATGGATTGAATCATTTGTGGATCAATTATCGGAGTAGCAGTAGTTACAGCACTTGCTATAGGTGCACTAGTTGATATAGGCGTTGCATTAGAAGTAGGCACAGTAGTTGTTATAGGCGTTGCATTAGAAGTAGGCACAGTAGTTGTTATAGGCGTTGCATTAGAAGTAGGCACAGTAGTTGTTAT
>JACCDU010085385.1_pt1 | contig 67814 bp, 62 predicted proteins | sample 7446081 | NCBI WGS metagenome assembly JACCDU01 (sample SAMN15323447, study PRJNA562643) | freshwater metagenome | isolation source: river surface water | place: USA:Blue River Watershed | collected 2017-08-17 | reverse complement strand
TTGAATTCGAGCCCAAAGCGATTCAGCATCCTTGAGGAGCAGGATAAGGTCTTGATTTGAGTTGAGAATAACGTCGGCAGCGTTAGCGCGCTGGGCCGGGCTTGCTTGAGCGGCTATGCGGGCTTCAGCGTCAGCTTTAGTCATTCCACGCAACTTAACCAGTCGATCAACCTGCTTTTCGAGTGGCGCCTCTACTGTCACCACTAAATCAAACGGTAGGTCTACCGCTGCCTCAACCAGTAGAGGCACGTTGTAGATGACAATCGCGTCAGGTGATTGTTCGGCTAACTTTTGCTGAGCCATTGAACGCACTATTGGGTGAATTATGTTCTCGAGTTTGGCTCGCGCTTCGGCATTCTCGAAAACCAGCGTGCCAAGGGCTTTGCGGTCTAAGTTTCCCTCAGCATCAAATACCGATTCACCAAACTCTTGAAGCACCGCTAACGCACCAGCTGAACCAGGTGCAACCGCCTCGCGGGCAAGTTGGTCCGCATCGATTTCAACGCCGCCGTGACGGGCCCAGTAATCGGCAACCGTAGACTTGCCGGCCGCGATTCCACCGGTTAACCCAACTAGATACATGTGTCTAGCCTAAACAAAAAGGAGGCCGACCAAATGGCCGACCTCCTTTTTATTAGCTGTGATTACTCAGCGCTCTTTAGCTTGTCGCGAAGAGCTGCAAGTGACTCGTCAGAAGCCAAGGTGCCGGTCTCTGCTGACTCGCTTGAGTAGCTGCTTGAAGAAGCTGCTGCTGATGCCTCTGGAGCCTCAGGAAGCTTTGCTGCTGCCTCGTTGGCGGCGGCAACCTGCTTCTTGTGCTCTTCCCAACGGGCGTGAGCTTCAGCGTATTCCTTCTCCCACTTGCTACGAGCCTCTTCGAAGCCTGGCTTCCACTCGTTGGTGGTTGCGTCGAAGCCCTCTGGGTACTTGTAGGTACCGTTCTCGTCGTAGTCTGCAGCCATACCGTATAGAGCTGGGTTGAATTCGGTGCCCTCTGGGTCAACCTCTTCGTTAGCCTGCTTTAGCGATAGTGAAATGCGGCGACGGTCTAGGTCGATGTCGATTACCTTGACGAAAACGTCCTGGTTCACAGCAACAACCTGCTCGGCTAGTTCGATGTGCTTTGAAGATAGCTCTGAGATGTGGACTAGGCCCTCGATGCCGTCTGCAACGCGAACGAATGCACCGAAAGGAACCAACTTGGTGACCTTACCTGGAGCGTACTGTCCGATTGCGTGGGTACGAGCGAATACCTGCCATGGGTCTTCCTGTGTTGCCTTTAGAGATAGTGATACGCGCTCGCGCTCCTGGTCAACCTCTAGAACCTCTACGGTAACTTCCTGACCAATCTCAACAACCTCAGAAGCGTGCTCGATGTGCTTCCATGAAAGCTCTGAAACGTGAACAAGACCGTCTACGCCACCAAGGTCAATGAACGCACCGAAGTTAACGATCGATGAAACCACACCGGTACGGATCTGGCCCTTAGCAAGGTCTGCAAGGAAGGTGCTGCGTGAAGCAGACTGTGACTCTTCGAGAAGAGCACGACGTGAAAGCACAACGTTGTTGCGGTTCTTGTCTAGCTCAAGAATCTTGGCTTCAACCTTCTGGCCAAGGTATGGGCCTAGGTCGCGAACGCGGCGAAGCTCGATTAGAGATGCAGGAAGGAAGCCACGAAGACCGATGTCTACGATCAGACCACCCTTAACAACCTCGATAACAACACCGTTAACAGTGCCGTCTGCTTCTTTGATCTTCTCAACATCGCCCCATGCACGCTCGTACTGTGCACGCTTCTTTGAAAGGATTAGGCGGCCTTCTTTGTCTTCCTTCTGAAGAACAAGGGCCTCAACTGCGTCGCCAACGCTAACGATCTCTGATGGATCTGCGTCGTGACGGATTGAAAGTTCACGAGAAGGGATTACACCTTCAGTCTTGTAACCGACGTCTAGTAGAACTTCGTCGCGGTCGATCTTTACAACGGTTCCAGTAATTAGGTCGCCGTCGTTGAAGAACTTCAGAGTTGCTTCTACAGCTGCTAGGAAGTCTTCTGCAGAGCCGATGTCATTTACAGCAATCTGCTTGGTGGTTTTGGTGGTCATATTTATTTTTACTCTTAACGGGCACTTCTCTGGTCGCAGCAGAGTTTCCTTGGCTTTTCCGAGGAGTCTGTTACAACAATGGATTGGTATGCGTCAAAACACATACTCTTCAATCCTAGCGGAGAAAGCCCTTAGTGACCAGCTTGATCCCAGCTCTTACCAACACCGATTTGCACCTCGAGGGGTACTGACAGTTCAACCACGTGCGACATTTTGTCGGTCACCATACTTGTGAGGCGCTCAAGTTCACCGGGGGCAACCTCAAAGACCAATTCGTCGTGAACCTGAAGCAACATTCGGCTTTGGTATCCATCTGCGGCAAGGGTTTCGGAAATTTGGTTCATAGCCAACTTCATGATGTCAGCGGCTGTGCCCTGAATTGGTGCGTTTAGGGCTGCGCGGCGGGCATTTTCTCGAACTTGGAACAATTTGCTGTTCAAGTCTTCGAATGGTCGGCGCCTTCCAAAAGTGGTGACAGTGAAACCTTGAGTCTTAGCTTCGTCAACCACAGCTGCCAAATAGCGGCGTACTCCCCCAAATCGGGCAAAATAGTCAGCCATAAGTTGTTTAGCCTCACCATTTGGAATGCGAAGCTGCTTAGCCAGTCCGTATTCGCTGAGGCCATAGACCAAGCCGTAGCTCATAGCTTTAACTTTTGAACGCATTGCCGAAGTTACCTCTGAAGGTGCAACGCCAAAAATGCGCGCGCCAACAAATCGGTGAAGGTCCTCGCCGGTTCTAAAGGCTTCGATGATGCCCTCATCCTCAGACAGGTGGGCCATAATTCGCATTTCAATCTGGGAATAGTCGGCGGTCAATAGGGTCTCAAACCCCTCACCCACAACGAACGCGTCGCGAATCTCACGGCCTCGTTCGCTCTTGATTGGAATGTTTTGCAGGTTTGGGTTCTCTGATGAGAGGCGACCGGTCGAGGTTCCGGTTTGCACGTAGTTGGTGTGAATTCGACCATCGGCTGCAACCGACTTGAGCATGGTCTCCACGATTTGGCGAATCTTCGTGACTTCGCGGTGCTCGAGCAGGCGCTCCAGGAATGGGTGCTGAGTTTGCTCGAATAGTTCGTTCAGTGCGGCAGCGTTGGTCGAGAAACCGGTCTTCACGGTCTTGGTGCCGGTCATGCCCAGCTCATCGAACAAAATCGTCTGCAATTGCTTTGGTGAAGCCAGGTTTACCTCACGACCGATGATTGCATAGGCGGCCTTGGCAATCTCAGCTACCTCCAACGACAATCTTTCGAATAGAGCCTCGAGCTTGGCCTTATCAACGGCCACACCCAAGTGTTCCATCTGAGCCAATGAGCGCACTGTCGGTAGCTCAACCTCGGCGTAAACCCGCAACTGGTTTTGCTCTTCAAGAAGTTTGAAAAGCTTTGGGCTTAGCAAACTGGTCAAAAAGGCGTCCAAAGACACATCCGGAGCATCCTCGGCAATTAGCTGGTTTGGATCGGTGCGTTTTACGACCATACCTAAGTACTCGAGGGCCAAATCATCAAGGCTAAAGTTCTTGGCCACCGGGTTCAGAAGGTAGGCCATCAGCAATGGGTCATAATCAATCCAGGTCGCTGGAATGCCCAGGTCTAGCAAACGTTTATTGATGTCTTTGGCACCGTGGAGAGCCTTGGCAATCGAAGAATCGTTGAGCCACTCCCCCAAAACAGCGTTGATTTCGCCCACACTGCTCGGGTGCCAAAAGCGCCGCTGCCCCTCGGTCGCAAAACCGATTGCAGAAATGCTTTCAGCCGTGAATTCAAATGCAACACCAATGGTGCCGTGCTCAGCTTTCAACCAATCAGTGAGCTCAGTGGCCGAAAGCTTTACAGAATCTGGAGTCTCGACCTCGTCGAAGACATCTGCCGGAGCGGCAAAAGCATCGTTGAATGCTTCGACCGCGCTCGAGGTTGCCCCGGCAGCGGAATTGGTGTGGCCGTTGGTTTGCGTGCCGTTTGCTCCGCGCAATTTGAGCACTCGTTCGGTTAGTGACTTGAACTGCAATTTGGCAAAAACTTCGCGAACCTGGGTTTCGTCAACTGAACCCAAAGCCAGGTCTTCATGAGCGAAATCAAAATCCAGGTCTCGCACCAGGTGGTTCAGGCGACGATTTCTTACTGCCAACCCCTGGTGTTCCCGAAGGCTCTCGCCGACCTTGCCGGTAATCGAATTAGCTGCTGCTAAGACTCCGTTCAAGTCACCGTAAGCCTGCAACCACTTGGCCGCTGTTTTTGGTCCAACGCCTGGGATGCCAGGCAGGTTGTCTGAAGTCTCTCCAACCAATGCCGCGAGATCTGGGTACTGTCTGGCATGGATTCCGTATTTTTCGAGCACGGCAGCGTCATCCATGCGGGCAAGATTTAGCACGCCCTTCACCGGGTACAAGATTGTGGTTCTTTCGCTGATTAGCTGAAAAGTATCCCGGTCACCAGAGACCACAAATACGTCAAAACCCTCTGCCGAACACTGATCCGCGAGGCTAGCCAGAATGTCATCAGCTTCATAGTTTGGCCTGGTGATGGTTCTAATGTTCATCGCAGCAAGGGCTTCTTGAAGCAGCTCAGTCTGGCCAACAAATTCAGGCGGAGTCTCACCACGGGTGCCCTTGTATTCCGGGTATTCCTCTGTTCGGAAAGAGCTTCTTGACAGGTCAAAGGCAACGGCTAAGTGGGTTGGCTTCTCGGCCTGCAAAATGTTCAGCAACATTGAAATAAACCCGTGAACAGCATTGGTGTGCTGCCCATCTGAGGTCTTGAAGCTGTCTGGGCTTAGAGCGTAGAAAGCTCGGAAGGCCAATGAATGCCCATCGATAAGCAGAAGGGTAGGCTTTGGATTAGCGTTCATAAGGCAAGCCTACTTTGCCAATTCAGCCAGCCAAGGAGCATCACGTGTCATTGGATTCAGAAAACTTTAGCCAAGCAGCGCAAGAGCTACTCCAACTACGCGGATTAGGTGCATTGGCCGACAAGATGGGCATTCAGTTGCTTGAGTTGTCTGCTGAAAGAGCCGTAGCGACTATGCCGGTTGAAGGTAACACCCAGCCGCTCGGTGTGCTACACGGAGGTGCCCACGTGGTACTTGGTGAAAGCCTTGGCAGCTTTGCAGCTAATGTGTGGGCTCACCCAAATAAAGTTGCCATGGGCATTGAGGTAAATGCCAGCCATAGCCGCCCAGCAACCACCGGTTTGGTCACAGCTGTGTGCACTGCAGTTAGTTTGGGAAAAACCCTAGCCACTCACGAAATAGTCATTTCAGACGAGCAGGGACGCCGTCTTTCGACTGTGCGAATCACCAACTACTTGAAAGAGAAGAACTAGGCTCCAGCCTTTGGGGCACCTAGCTGTTCGATAACGGTGCTGGCAACCTCTTGCATCGTCAACCTGCGGTCCATCGAGGCCTTTTGAATCCAACGGAAAGCATCTGGCTCAGACAGGCCCATTTTCTCGTTGAGAAGACCCTTGGCGCGATCAACCAGTTTTCGGGTTTCAAATCTCTCGTTCAGATCGGCAATTTCACTCTCAAGAGCCGTGATCTGTGCGTGGCGACTCAGTGCAATTTCAATCGCCGGCAGTAGGTCGTTTGGTGTGAAAGGCTTCACAACGTAGGCCATGGCACCGGCCTCGCTGGCCCGGTCGACGAGTTCTTTCTGGCTAAAAGCGGTCAGTAGAACAATTGGCACTTTTGCATCGGCCAACTGCTCGGCCGCGGTGATGCCGTCCATGTTCGGCATCTTGATGTCCATAACCAAAAGATCAGGTTTGTGTTCTCTGACAAGTTCTACAGCTTGTGCACCGTCTCCGGCCTCGGCAAGCACCTCAAAGCCGTGTTCGATCAGGGTTTCAACGATGTCCATACGAATCAAAGACTCGTCTTCGGCAACGATTACTGTGCGCTTCTTTGCTGCGTCTGTCATGGCAACTACCCTATGTGAAAACTCTGAGTTTCATGAACTTCGATTTCTTCAGGTAGTATTTTCTTTTGTTGCCGGCCGAAGTGGCGAAATGGCAGACGCGGAGCACTCAAAATGCTTTTCCGAAAGGAGTGCGGGTTCAAGTCCCGCCTTCGGCACAAAAAAGTAAATCCCTCAGGAGTTTTCCTGAGGGATTTACTTTTTGTCTTTTTAGCCGGGACTACTTGCTCTGGTAACCCGGTGCTGCACCGTTTACAGCATCGCCTACGCGGTGAACGCGTAGCGAGTTGGTTGATCCTGGAATGCCTGGTGGGGTTCCAGCTACTACAACAACTTCCTCGCCAACCTTGGCTAGCTTTTCGGCAATCACAATCTCGTCAACCTGGTGCATCATTTCATCGGTGTGCTTGACCGGTGACACAAGGTAAGTGTGCGCACCCCAAACCAATGACATGCGGTTGCGCACGGTCTCACTTGGAGTGAAAGCGATGGTTGGCACTGATGAACGTAGGCGCGAGACGCGGCGTAGCGAGTCACCAGACTCGGTGAAAACGCAAACGTACTTCGAGCCCAAAAGCTCAGCAATCTCGATTGCTGCAAGTGATACAGCGCCTGAGTGGGTGTGTGGGCGGGTGCCCAGGGCTGGAATGCGGTCTAGGCCGTTCTCTTCAGTTGACTCAATAATGCGAGCCATAGCCTCTACGGTTTCAACCGGCCACTTGCCAACTGAGGTCTCGCCAGAAAGCATTACTGCGTCGGCACCGTCAAGAATTGCGTTGGCAACGTCTGAGGCCTCTGCGCGAGTTGGTCTTGAGTTCTCGATCATGGTCTCAAGCATTTGAGTCGCCACGATAACCGGCTTTGCCCAACGGCGGGCCAATTCAACGGCACGCTTCTGCACTAGTGGCACGTCTTCGAATGGAAGCTCAACACCAAGGTCACCGCGGGCAACCATGATGCCGTCAAAGGCATCGATGATCTCTTCGAGAGCGTCAACTGCCTGTGGCTTCTCGATCTTGGCGATTACTGGAAGGAACTTGCCCTCTTCGGTCATGATTTCGTGGACACGAACAATGTCGCTGGCGTTACGAACGAAAGAAAGCGCAATCATATCTACGCCCAGACGAATTGCCCAGCGAAGGTCTTCTTCATCTTTGTCAGATAGTGCAGGCACGTTCACGGCAACACCAGGAAGGTTGATTCCCTTGTTGTTTGAAACAAAGCCAGGCACGTCAACCACAGTGGTGACGGTGTCTTCGGTAACCTCGGTGGCGCGAAGAGTAACCTTACCGTCGTCGATAAGAAGTAGGTCACCAGGCTTTACGTCGCCGCATAGGCCCTTGAAGGTGGTGCCACAGATCTCTTTGGTGCCCTCAACCTCATTAATGGTGATCTTGAAGGTGTCGCCCTTCTCAAGCATGTGTGGGCCATCTACAAAGCGGGCCAGACGAATCTTTGGGCCCTGTAGGTCAACGAATACGCCGACTGGCTTGTCTAGGTCAGCTGCCGCCTTGCGAACGGTGCGGTAAATCTCTTCGTGAACGTCGTAGCTACCGTGGCTAAGGTTCATGCGGGCAACGTCGACACCCGCTTCGATGATCGCGCGAATCGATTCATAGGTTGAAGTTGCTGGACCGAGGGTGGCAACAATTTTTGCGCGTCTCATGGGTACCTTTTCTTATTTTTGTTTTTACTAGTAGTTAATTGAAAGTGGACGGTCGGTGGTCTTCACTGGGCTTGGAAGCTCAGTTTTACCGACAAGGTAAGCATCGATTGAGGCTGCAGCCGCACGGCCTTCGGCAATGGCCCAAACAATTAGGCTCTGGCCTCGCCCTGCGTCACCGGCAACAAACACATCTTCTGCATTGGTTGCCCAGTTTCCGGCGCGTGCCACGTTTCCGCGAGCATCAAGTTCAATTGCTGACTGGCTCTGCAGGTCGTCGCCTTCAACCCCGGTAAAGCCAAGCGCCAAAAGCACTAGGTCAGCCGGAATGATTCGCTCGGTGCCGGCCTTAGGCAAACGCTTGCCGTCGACGAACTCGGTCTCGGCAACCTTTACGCCGGTAACCTTGCCGTTCTCGCCAACGAACTCGACGGTTGAAGCCAAGTAGGTGCGCTCACCGTTCTCTTCGTGTGCTGATGCCATTTCAAACAGAGTAGGCATCATCGGCCAAGGCTGGCTGGCAGGGCGTTCCAGGGGCGGCTGCTTGCCGATGGCCAGGGTGGTCACTGAGATTGCTCCCTGGCGAGTGGCAGTACCCAAGCAGTCAGCACCCGTGTCTCCGCCGCCCAAGATCACAACGTTCTTGTGTCCGGCCAGAATCTGGTCTGGCACTGAGTCGCCGGCAACAACGCGATTGGCCTGAACCAGGTATTCCATGGCAAAGTGAACGCCATCTAGCTCGCGGCCAGGAATGTTCAGGTCACGTGGCTTTGAAGCGCCGGTCGCGACTAAGACTGCATCGTAGCGTGAGCGAATCTCTTCCCAGGTGATGTCAACACCGATGTTCACACCGGTGCGGAATCTGGTTCCTTCGGCTTCCATCTGGGCAATTCTGCGATCGATGTGGTGCTTTTCCATCTTGAAGTCAGGGATGCCGTAGCGCAGCAAACCACCAATTCGGTCGTCGCGCTCATACACGGCCACGGTGTGACCTGCACGGGTGAGCTGCTGGGCGGCTGCCAGACCGGCAGGTCCAGAACCGATAACAGCAACGGTCTTGCCGGTTAGACGCTCTGGAGCGTGGGCAGTTACCCAGCCCTCTTCGAAAGCCTGGTCAATGATTGAAACTTCGATCTCTTTAATGGTCACTGCAGGCTGGTTGATACCAAGCACACAGGCGCTCTCGCATGGAGCCGGGCATAGGCGCCCGGTGAATTCCGGAAAGTTGTTGGTGGCGTGAAGGCGCTCGATTGCGCCCTTGCCGTCTTCGCGCCAAGTCAGGTCGTTCCACTCGGGGATTAAGTTGCCAAGTGGGCATCCTTGGTGGCAGAAAGGTACACCGCAGTCCATGCAACGGCTAGCCTGACGGGCAACCACGCCTGAATCGCGCTTTTCATAGACTTCTTTCCAGTCCAAGATACGAACAGCAACTGGGCGACGAACCGCAGTCTCGCGCTCAGTTGTCTTGAGGAATCCGCGTGGATCAGCCATTTGTGACCTCCAAGATTTCTTTCCAAACAGTTTCGCTGTCTGGGTCAATGCCGTTTGCAGTTGCCTTGGCGCGAATTGAAAGCACGTTGGCGTAGTCACGTGGAAGTACACGAGTAAAGTGCTCTGACTCCAAGTCAAAGTTGTCAAGAATGGCCTTGGCCACACTAGAAGAGGTTTCGGCAAAGTGCTGCTCGAGAATTCCCTTGAGCTTGGCTTTGTCGGCTGCCTCAAGCGGTTCAAGAGTCAGCTCTCCAGCGGCAAGTGCGTCATGGTTCACGTGGTCGGCGCGCAACTTGTGGATGTACGCGACACCACCTGACATACCAGCGCCCAGGTTGCGGCCAGTCTTCCCAAGGATTACTGCCACACCACCGGTCATGTATTCGAGTGCGTGGTCACCACAACCCTCGGCAACAGCGGTTACACCAGAGTTACGAACCAAGAAGCGCTCTCCCACAATTCCATTGAGGAACATGGAACCACTGGTTGCACCATAGCCAATTACGTTACCGGCAATAATGTTTTGCTCAGCGGCGAAAAGGCTGGACTTGCTTGGGTGAACCACAATCGAGCCACCTGAAAGCCCCTTCCCGACGTAGTCGTTTGAGTCGCCTTCGAGGGTTAGCTTGATGCCCTTTGGAACGAAAGCACCGAACGACTGGCCGGCAGAGCCCTTCAAGCGAATGTCGATGGTTGCGGTTGGCAAACCGTCGGCTGCATAACGCTTGGTCAGCTCGTTGCCCAGCATGGTACCCACTGCCTGATCAACGTTGGTGATGTCAAGCTCAATGGTCACTGGCTTTGCATTTTCAAGCGCATCAGTGGCAGCAGCGATCAGCTTGTGGTCAAAGTGCTTTTCAAGTTCGTGATCTTGAACAGTGATGCGGCGGCGCGCTGCACCCTCAGCCAAAACCGGCGTGGCAAGAATTGGGGTCAGGTCCAAACCATCGGTCTTCCAGTGCTGAATTGCACGGTTGACATCGATTAGCTCGCTGTGACCGATTGCCTCGTCCAATGAACGGAAACCAAGTGCAGCAAGGTATTCGCGCACTTCCTCAGCCAAGAATTCGAAGAAGTTGACCACGAACTCTGGCTTGCCGGTGAAACGTGAACGCAAGGTTGGGTTCTGAGTTGCCACACCGACTGGGCAGGTGTCAAGGTGGCATACGCGCATCAAGATGCAGCCCTCAACCACTAGCGGTGCGGTAGCAAAACCAAACTCTTCTGCGCCAAGGAGCGCTGCGATAACAACGTCGCGGCCAGTCTTCATTTGGCCGTCAACCTGCACTGAAACTCGGTCACGAAGGCCGTTGACCAACAGTGTCTGCTGTGCTTCGGCTAAGCCAAGCTCCCAAGGGGTTCCCGCATGCTTCAGCGAGTTCATTGGGCTGGCGCCAGTACCACCGTCGTGTCCTGAAACTAGGATCACGTCAGCCTTAGCCTTTGCCACACCGGCGGCAACGGTTCCGATTCCCACCTGTGAAACCAACTTGACGTGTACTCGAGCGTCGCGGTTCGCGCGCTTGACGTCGAAGATCAACTGCTTTAGGTCTTCGATCGAGTAGATGTCGTGGTGCGGTGGAGGCGAAATCAGGCCAACACCCGGGGTCGAGTGGCGGGTCTTCGCGATCCATGGGTAAACCTTGTTAGGCGGCAACTGGCCACCCTCACCTGGCTTAGCACCCTGAGCCATCTTGATTTGGATGTCGTCAGCGTGGGTTAGGTACATGCTGGTGACACCAAAACGGCCTGAGGCAACTTGCTTCACTGCAGAACGTCGAGTCGGGTCAAGCAGACGCTCAACGTCCTCCCCACCCTCACCGGTGTTTGACTTGCCACCAAGTTGGTTCATGGCAATTGCCAAAGTTTCGTGAGCCTCTGGAGAGATTGAACCGTATGACATGGCACCGGTTGAGAATCGCTTTACAATCTCAGAAATTGGCTCAACTTCATCGATAGAGATAGCTGGACGAACGCCCTCTCGAAGAGTGAACAAACCACGCAGAGTCATTAGGCCCTCAGCCTGGTCGTCTACTGCTTTGGTGTATTCGCGGAAGATGTCGTAGCGCTTGTTGCGCGTCGAGTGCTGAAGCTTGAACACAGTTTCAGGGTTGAAAAGGTGTGGTGGTCCCTCGCGGCGCCACTGGTACTCGCCACCAGTCTCTAGAGAAACATGTGGGTTTACTGCCTCATCAATTGGGTAGGCGCTAGCGTGACGCTTGCTGTTTTCATCAGCAATCACATCGATGTCGATGCCACCAAGCTGGCTAACTGTGCCGGTGAAGTAGGCGTCTACGAACTCTTGGCTCAAACCAATTGCTTCAAAGCACTGGGCGCCCGAGTAAGAAGAAACGGTAGAAATACCCATCTTCGACATAATCTTGAGAACACCCTTGCCGAGTGCCTTAACCAGGTTGTACTGAGCCTTCTCAATGGTTAGGCCAGCAATCTGGCCGTTCTTGACCATCTGCTCGACTGACTCGAGGGCAAGGTAAGGGTTTACGGCAGCGGCGCCGTAACCGATCAATGCAGCAACGTGGTGTACCTCACGGACATCCCCGGCTTCAACAACCAAACCAACCTTAGGGCGCTGACCCTTGCGGATTAGGTAGTGGTGAACGGCTGAGGTAAGTAGCAGCGAAGGAATCGGTGCCATTTCACGGTTGCTGTCACGGTCAGAAATAACCAGATAGGTTGCGCCGTCGTTGATGGCCTCTGAAACTTCTTCACAGATTTCACGAACACGTGCTGCTAGTGCACCAGAGCCGTCTGACACACGGTAGGTTCCCTGAACTGTGAAGGCCTTGCCCACGCCAGGGCGCTCATCAATGTGCTGAATCTTGGCCAGTTCGTCGTTGGTAAGAACTGGGAACTCAACGGTGATCTGCTGTGCGTGCTTAGGGGTGGCGGTCAGCAGGTTAAGCTCTGGACCAATTCCGGTGCTAAGTGAGGTAACCACTTCTTCACGGATCGAATCAAGAGGTGGGTTGGTAACCTGCGCAAACTGCTGCACGAAGTAGTCAAAAAGAACGCGAGGACGCTGGGCAATCGCTGCGATTGGAGTGTCTGAACCCATGGCGCCGAGTGGCTCAGCGCCGGTGCGTGCCATAGGCGCAACCAAGATGCGCAACTCTTCCTCGGTGTAGCCGAATGTGCGCTGGCGGCGGGTTACCGATGACACGGTGTGGGCAATGTGCTCACGCTCTGGAAGCTCTGAAAGCTTGATGCGGTTCTGCTCAACCCACTCGCCCCAAGGCTCTAGTGCTGCGATTTCGGCCTTGATTTCATCGTCGTCAATCAGGCGGCCATTGACAGTGTCAGCCAAGAACATGCGGCCAGGCTGCAGGCGACCTTTGCGCACAACCTTGCTTGGATCAATGTCGACCACGCCAATTTCAGAGGCCAAAACTACAAGGCCGTCATCGGTGATTAGGTAGCGGCCCGGGCGCAAACCGTTGCGGTCAAGGGTTGCGCCAACTAGTGCGCCATCGGTGAAGACCACCGCGGCAGGGCCATCCCATGGCTCCATCAGCATCGAGTGGTACTCGTAGAAATTCTTACGGTTAGCCTCGATGTCTGACTGCTTCTCCCAAGCCTCTGGGATCATCATCATCATTGCGTGTGGAAGGCTTCTGCCCGACATGTAAAGAAGCTCCACGACCTCGTCAAATGAAGCCGAGTCGCTGCCGCTTGGGGTGACAATTGGTCGCAACTGCTCAAAGTCACCGATTAGGTCAGAGGCAAGTTGGGCCTCGCGTGAGCGCATCCAGTTGCGGTTTCCCTTGACGGTGTTGATCTCACCGTTGTGTGCAATCATGCGGAATGGGTGCGCCAATGGCCATGACGGGAAAGTGTTGGTTGAGAAGCGTGAGTGAACCAATGCCAAGGTTGACTCAAAACGCTCGTCACTTAGGTCTGGGTAGAACGGCTCAAGCTGGAGGGTGGTAACCATGCCCTTGTACACGATGGTCTTAGCTGAAAGCGATGGGTGGTAGGCGCCAAGCTGACGCTCTGACCGCTTGCGAAGGCGGAATAGTCGACGCTCTAGAGCCATATCGGTGGCACCGTCGTTTGAGGTGACAAAAACCTGGCGAATGGTAGGCATTGCTTCGCGAGCTAGGTCACCCAAAACAGCTGGGTTAACCGGTACATCGCGCCAACCCAGCACTGAGAGTGACTCTTCGGCTGCGATGTTGGCAAAACCAACTTCGATAGCCTGCTCGCTGCCTGGTTCGATGAAAACCAAACCTGCGCCGTAAGTGCCCTTGGCAGGTAGTTCGAAACCGGAAACTGCACGAAGGAATGCGTCTGGAATTTGAGAAAGGATACCGGCACCGTCACCGGTGCCTGCGTCTGAACCCACGGCACCACGGTGCTCGAGGTTGGTTAGAGCGGTTAGAGCTGTCTGAACAATGTCGTGTCCTGGCGTACCGCGAAGGGTAGCCACCATAGCAAGACCACAAGCGTCGCGGTCAAAAGATGGGTCGTAAAGACCAGAAGCTGCAGGTGCAGTACTGAATCGTTCGAACGGCGACATTTCAGGCATGCCACACTCCAATCACTAATTATTAGAGGGACAACATTGGCCCGAAGGTGAATACGCTATTGCAAGTTGATTTGAAACGTCACGCTTTTGGCTGTTTCAGGCGCCTGTTAGTGGGCGCGGTTAGTCCTTTGAGTCTACCGCATCCACAGGCTTTGCGGCTGCTTTTTTGGGCGCTGTCTCATCGACAACGGTTAGCTCCAAGCCTGGGTGTCTACGGCCCTGAACATAGAAAATCGCTAGTCCAACCACGATGCCAAACACCGCAGACCAAACATTAGTTCGTAGGCCAAGAATGACATCACTCGGGTCAATGCGAATTGATTCGATCCAAACACGGCCGATTGAGTAAATGACTAGGTAAAGGCCGAATAGCTTGCCCCAGCGAAGCGCGAACTTCTTGTCAAGAATCAACAGCACCGCCACGCCAACCAGGGACCACAAAGATTCGTAGAGGAAGGTTGGGTGGAATAGCTCACCTGCAGGCAATCCCACCGGGTAGGCAGCATTTGTTACGTCGATTTCAAGACCCCAAGGCAGTGTGGTCGGCACTCCGAAAAGCTCTTGATTGAAGTAGTTTCCCCAACGGCCAATTGCCTGAGCGAGCAAAATTCCTGGGGCCACCGCGTCTGCGAAGGACCAGAACTTGATACCGGCCTGGCGGGCACCAATCCAGGCACCAGCCGCACCACCGATTAGGCCGCCATAGATGGCAATGCCGCCCTCCCAAACTCTGAAGATGGCCAGTAGGTCAGCGCCCGGGTAGAAATAGTCACCGGTATGGGTAATAACGTGGAAGATTCGAGCACCAACGATGGCCAAAGGCACGGTCCATAGAGCGATGTCCAGGGCCAAACCAGACTCGGCGCCACGCTTAGCTAGGCGGCGGTCCGCGATCAGGATGGCTAGGGCAATGCCAGCCAAGATGAAAAGAGCATAGAAGTGAATCTTGAATGGACCAAGCTCAATAAAACTGATGTCAGGCGATGGAATGCTGCTGATCAGATGAAACAACGAGATACCTGCTTACTTTCTGAGCCCGGAGGACAACTCGCGGACCTTATCTTTTAGTGCTTCAACGCCGCCCTGTTGGTATGCCTTGACGAAGGCAGAACCTACGATGGCTCCCTCAGAGTATTGGTTTACCTCTGTGACCTGGTCGGCTGTCGAAATTCCGATTCCTACTGCTGTGTTTTGAGTGCTTGAGGCCTTGCGAACATTGGCAACCACCTTTTTGGCATTTGCATCAACCTCGTTGCGTGCACCGGTGATGCCCATGGTGGACACGGCGTAGACAAAGCCTCGGCTAAGGTCACAGGCAGTCTTCATTCGCTCATCAGACGATGACGGAGCTGCCAAAAACACACGGTCCAGCGAGTACTTGTCTGACAGTTCGAGCCAGTCCTTGGCCTCATCGGGAATGAGGTCGGGTGTAATCAGCCCTGCTCCCCCGGCCTCAGCCAAGTCACGAGCAAAGTTTTCCACGCCATAGCTCAGAACCGGGTTCCAGTAGGTCATGACCAACACTGGAGTGTCAACTACCGAGGTGATTGCTTTGACTGCTTCGAAAGTCTGCTTGAGCTTGAAGCCGGCATCTAGCGCCGCCATGGTGGCCTCTTGAATAACCACACCGTCCATTACCGGGTCACTGTAAGGAACACCCAGCTCAAGTACGTCTACGCCGTTTTGGCACATGGTGATTGCCGCTTCAACTGAACCCTCGAGGGTTGGATAACCAGCTGGAAAATAGCCGATTAGTGAGCCATGCCCGTTGGATTTGTTGGCTTTAAGAACATCAGCAGTTTTAGACATTAATTTCTCCGTCTAGAAGACCAAAATACTTGGCAGCGGTCACCATGTCTTTGTCGCCACGACCGCTTAGGTTGACAAGGATCGAAGAGCCGGCCGGCAGCTCCTTGCCTAGTTTCAAGGCTCCGGCAAGGGCGTGCGAGGTTTCGATGGCCGGAATGATGCCCTCGGTGCGGCTCAATAGGCGCAGGGCATCCATTGCTTCGCGATCACTGATGCCCCAGTACTTGGCGCGCCCAAGATCTTTTAGCCAAGCGTGCTCTGGGCCTACACCCGGGTAATCGAGGCCAGCAGAGATGGAGTGGCTTTCCAGGGTTTGGCCGTCTTCGTCTTGAAGCATATAGCTGCGTGCGCCGTGCAATACACCAGGACGGCCGTAGTTGAGGGTCGCTGCGTGACGAAGAGTGTCCATTCCGTCACCGGCGGCCTCAAAGCCAAACATCTGAACCTCAGGGTCATCGAGGAAGGCGTGGAACAAGCCGATTGCGTTCGATCCACCACCGACACAAGCGGCAAGCGCAGTTGGCAAGAAACCAAACTCGTCAAGCATTTGCTGACGTGCCTCAGTGCCAATTACCGAATGGAAGTCGCGCACCATAGTTGGAAACGGGTGTGGGCCGGCTACGGTGCCGAGCAGGTAGTGAGTATTTTCAACATTTGCTACCCAGTCGCGCAGTGCTTCATTGATGGCATCTTTGAGGGTGCGACTGCCAGTCTTGACTGGCACCACGGTTGCCCCCAAAAGCTCCATGCGTGCCACATTGAGCGCCTGACGCTCAGTGTCAACTTCACCCATGTAAACCACGCACTCAAGGCCAAATAGTGCAGCTGCAGTGGCGCTGGCCACTCCGTGCTGCCCTGCTCCAGTTTCAGCGATAATTCGAGTTTTACCCATTCGCTTTGTCAGTAGCGCCTGACCCAGAACATTGTTGATTTTGTGAGAGCCAGTGTGGTTGAGGTCTTCACGCTTCAAGAAGATGCGCACATCAGTACCGGCATGCTGAGCAAAACGCTTAGCCTCGGTGATGATTGAAGGCCGACCAGTGTAGGTTCTGTGCAGTTCGGCTAACTCCGCCGCGAATGTCGGATCATTCTTGGCAGTTTCATAGGTTGCTTCGAGCTCATCGAGAGCAGCAATCAGTGATTCTGGGACGAATCTGCCACCAAATTCGCCGAAATATGGGCCTACTTGGTCTCTTAGTTGCGACATGTGATTAATCCTAAGACTTGCCAGCAAGCAAGAAAGACTGAAGCATTTGCGCTGGATCATTGGTAACTAGTGCTTCACCGACCAAAACAACGTCTGCCCCAGCCTTGCGGTAGTGAGCAACATCATCGGCGTTCCGAACGGCAGATTCTGCAACCTTAATAACGTCTGCAGGAAACAGATCTACAAGGGTGCCGAAAAGGTTTCGGTCTGTCTCAAACGTTGAAAGGTCTCGAGCGTTTACGCCTACTAACTTGGCCTCAAGTTCAAAGGCGCGCTCAAGTTCAGCTCGATCGTGAGTTTCGACAAACGGGGTCATGCCCAGCTCAAGCGTGAACTTGAATAGTCGGGCAATGTCTCTTTGCGCAAGGCCGGCAACGATAAGCAGAATGATGTCCGCGCCTGCAGCCCGTGCTTCAAGAATTTGATACTCGTTTGATGTGAAGTCTTTGCGAAGCAATGGGACATCAACACGGGCTCTGACTGCGCGAAGGTCATCGAGAGAGCCTTTGAATTTTCGCTCCTCGGTGAGAACACTGATGGCACTGGCACCGTTATTTGCATAAATCTCGGCGAGTAAAGCAGGATCTGGAATCTCGGCCATTTGGCCACGAGACGGAGAGGCGCGTTTCACCTCGGCCAATACCTTTATTCCGTCAGCTGGCGCAAGTGATGCCAAGGCATCCAACGCCGCCGGTGCAGCTAGAGCAGCTGATTCGACTTGCGACAGAGAAACAAGCTCGCGACGCTTTTCGGAATCTTCTAGAGAGCCTGCATAAAGAGACTCAAGCACTAGTGCTTGCTCTTAGACTTTGAGCCACCCACGCCGTAGCCCATTTTCTTCATGATCATGCCAACTGGAATACCAGCAACCGCAAGAACCGCTGAAGCAACCACAATGGCAGGCTGGTCGAACCAGAACGCGAAAGTTCCAATGACAGAAGCAATCATGATGATTGAAACTGCTGTCCAAGACGCTACTGAGTCGCCGTGGCTCTCTTCGTGAGTGTTCTCTGCCATTTGTTTGCCTTTCGTGGAATCTTTACAAATTCTAACAAGTACTGGGTGATTAGCGCTGCGAGTCCCAGAGCGAAATTGTGTCTTCAGGTTCACCCGCTTCTGCAGGCTTTCGCTCAGTGCGTGAAGTTCGAACTGGCCAAGATTTGACGGCCAGAATGGTGGCCACCTGTGCGCCGGCAAAAAATAGCAGTGCAGCTACAGTCAGGTATCCCGAAATTTCGGTGATTACGGTGACTCCATCGATTCCATGGGTGGCGGCAATACCGGTAGCGGTTTCAACGGCTTTGCCTAATGAACTGATGTTCTGAGCCTGCAGTTCTAGCAAAACCGCCATGGAAAGTGCAAAAGATGTAGCGGCACCAAGGGCCCCGACCACCATTTGAATTTTCTTGGTTGAAAAGAAAAAGAACAGGCTTTGGCTCGCAATAAGCAGCAGAACCGGGGTTAGGTAGGCATAGGTAGTAAAGCCATCGAAAGCCTGCAGAATCACTGCCGTGTCCTGAGGCGTCATCTCTAGTGTGTACCAGGTTCGCCCGCCGGCAATGACGGCCAAGAGCAGTAGTAGCGCCCAAAGCGCAAACGCGCGCCCTTTAGTTAGTTTCAACGAACAACCAACCGATTTGCCGCCATGACAGCGCGCAGAGGCGCACCAGCCTTGCTTATAGTTTCCTGATATTCAGACTCGGGCACTGAGTCCAAAACTAGGCCCGCTCCAGCCTGAACGTGTGCCATGCCATCGCGAATAAATGCAGTTCGAATGGCGATTGCCAAGTCAGCGTTTCCGGCGAAGTCAAAGTAGCCGACTACGCCACCATAAATGCCACGGTTAGTTACCTCAAGCTCGTCGATAATTTCTAGGGCTCTTGGCTTTGGCGCGCCTGACAATGTGCCAGCTGGGAAAGTCGCTTTGAAGACATCAACCGGGGTTTGGCCGCTTCTTACGTCACCTTCGACGGTGGAGACCAGGTGCATGATGTGGCTGAATCGGTGAACCTGCATGAATTCGGTGACCGTAACCGATGATGGTTCGCAAACCTTAAGTAGGTCATTGCGAGCCAGGTCAACCAGCATCAAGTGCTCTGCCTTTTCTTTGTGATCGGCAATCAAGCTCTCTTCTAATGAGGTGTCTTCGCCGTCGGTGGCTCCACGTGGTCTTGAACCGGCAATAGGGTGTGTGATTGCACGACCGTGTTGAACCTTCACCAGCGCTTCTGGAGATGAGCCAATTACTGCGTAGGGTCCGTCTTCGTCGACAAAATTTAGAAGATACATGTACGGGCTTGGGTTTAGCTCGCGCAGCACGCGGTAAACCGCAAGCGGTGAAGCCTGGCACGGGTAATCAAAGCGCTGTGAAATAACTACTTGAAAGACGTCACCAATGCGCACGTAATGCTTGGATTTTTCAATTGCAGCCATGAAATCTTCTTTTTCAACCCGTGATGCTGGCGTATCGGTAACGGTGAAATCGAAAAGCGATTGCGGCTCTGAGTGTGACTTGTTGAGGTCACTCTTCATTTGGCTGATTCGTTCAAGAGCCTTGGTGTGAAGGTCGGCAAGATCACAGTCATCGGTCACAAACACGTTTGATACTAACTGAAGTGACAGTTGTTCATGGTCGACGATGACTAGATCGCGGAACATTGCCAGTGCCAGAGTTGGGCTTGGGTAATCCTTTGCCGGAGCCTCAGGAAGGTTCTCGATTTCGCGAATTAGGTCCCAAGCCATCACCCCCACCAAACCTGAGGTTAGTGGTGGAAGATCGCCGATTGGTTCTGAGGTCCAGGCCGCTTGTAATTGACCGAGTGCATCAAGCGCTTCACCACTTAGAGCCTCAGCCGAATTTGGCAGAGCAGACTCGCCGGTTTCTGACAACCAGTGGACTCCCCCGTCCGAATTTTTAACCAGGCTTCCACGGTTGTTAACTCCAATAAAACTGAAGCGTGACCAAATGCCTTGCTCAGCAGACTCCAGAAGGAAACTGCCAGATTTGTGTGAGGCAAGTTTTTCGAAAACCGAGAGTGGAGTTTCCGCATCCATTGGCAAGGTCTGAATGACCGGTACCACTCGATGCTTTGTGGCTAAATCGGAAAGAACCTCAAGAGTGACTGGCTGACTCATTAGTCCTCCTTCTCGATGTAAAGAGTTGACACGTCAAAGCAAGACTCGGAGTCTGTGTGACAGGCAGGGCCGTTTTCTTTGACCTTGATGAGTAGGGTGTCGCCATCGCAGTCAGCCTCAATTGAGGCAATCTCTTGCGTGTTCCCCGAGGTTGCACCCTTGTGCCACAACTCTTGACGTGAACGAGACCAGAAGACGGTCTCACCAATTTCTATGCTTTGCAGAAGTGATTCGCGTGACATCCAGGCCATCATCAACACTCGTCCGGTGGTAACACTTTGGACGATTGCCGGCACTAAGCCGTCATTGTTGTAGACAACCGAGTCGATCGCAGAAACATCTTTTGGCATGACTATCTCGTTTCGTATCCGGCGTTCTTTAATGCCCGCTTTGCATCACCGATGGTTACCGAGCCTTCGTGGAAAATCGAGGCTGCCAGAATGGCATCAGCACCAGCCGCAGCTGCATCTGGAAAATCTTCGGCCTTACCCGCTCCACCGCTTGCGATGACCGGAATGTTGGAAATTGCACGAATGGCTCGCAACATCTCTGAGTCGAATCCCTCACGGGTGCCATCGGCATCGATGCTATTGACTAGCAGCTCGCCAGCGCCACGTTCGATGGCCTCGGAAACCCACTGCAGTGCATCGAGCGAGGTCTCTTGGCGGCCTCCGTGGGTGGTAACCACAAAGCCTGACTCGGTCTCAGTTGAGCGTTTGAGATCAAGAGAGATTACTAGAACCTGATTGCCGAACCGATTGGCAATTTGATTGAGAAGGTCGGGATTGCTAATGCCAGCCGAACCGACGCTAACTTTGTCTGCGCCCGCTCCAAGGAGTCTGGCAACATCATCGACCTGTCGAATACCTCCACCGACAGTCAAAGGTATAAAGACTTGCTCGGCGCAGCTGGTTACTAGGTCATACATGGTTGAGCGGTTGTCGACGGTGGCGTGTACGTCAAGAAAAGTAAGTTCGTCAGCACCGTCTTGGTAGTAGCGCGCAGCCAACTCAATTGGGTCGCCTGCGTCGCGAAGGTTCAAAAAATTGACGCCTTTGACAACACGGCCGTCAGCGACATCAAGACAAGGAATTACTCGAATCGAGAGAGACATTAGATTCTCGCGGCGTGAATTGCGCTAACCAAAATTGCTCGTGCGCCCAATTCGTAAAGTTCATCCATCTTTGCGTTGATTTCGGTCGACTTTACCAACGCACGAACGGCAACCCATTCGCTGTCACGCAATGGCGAAACGGTTGGTGACTCGATACCTGGTGTGATTGCAGAGGCTTTCTCGACCAGAGAGGTTGGGCAGTCGTAATCGAAAATTACGTATTCTCGAGCTACTAGGACACCGTGCATGCGACGTAATAGCTGTTCGTGGTCGGAGCCTGAACCCGGTGCAATGATTAGTTGAGCTGAACTCTCAAGAATTACCGGGCCAAAAATCTCGAGCCCGGCCTGACGAAGCGTGTTGCCGGTTGATACGACGTCAGCAACAGCGTCGGCAACGCCTAGGCGCACGGCAACTTCAACCGCACCATCCAGCTGAACCAATTCAACCGCAATGCCTTGCTCTTTCAAGAAGTCCTCAACGAGGTGTGGGTATGCAGTAGCCACCCGCTTTCCAGCAAGATCTTGAATGGTCTTGAATTGACCAACCGGCCCAGCAAATCTGAAAGTTGAACCGCCAAAGCCAAGATCGGCAACAGATACTGCCTTGGAGCGGCTATCAAGCAAAAGGTCTAAGCCGGTGAAACCGACATCAAGTGAGCCGGCACCAACGTAGGTGGCGATGTCACGTGGACGTAGGTAGAAGAACTCGATTCCGTGTGCCTGATCGACCACGTGCAGGTCTTTTGGATCGCGGCGAACGGTGTAACCAGCCTCTTTCAACATGAAGATGGCTGATTCTGAAAGGATGCCCTTATTCGGGACTGCAACTCTTAGCAATTGAGTCTCTCTTGTGAGTGGTTTGGTTAGAAGTTTTTTTCGAGATCTTGAAGGGTGATTCCCTTAGCGGTCATCAACACCTGCAGATGGTAGATCAATTGAGAGATCTCTTCTGCGGTTCGCTCATTGCCTTCGTACTCGGCGGCCATCCAAACCTCGGCTGCCTCTTCAACAACTTTTTTACCGATTGTGTGAACGCCAGCGTCAAGCCACTTTACGGTTTCAGAACCGGCTGGGCGTGATGCGGCTTTTTCACCAATTTCGGCGAGGAGTTGTTCAAAGGACTTCATGCTTCTAGTTTAGTGGCGGTGGCCAATGCCTCTTTGAGCCAGGCCGCGAAGGTTATCAATCTGGGCCTGGCGGTCATCTGCTTTGAAAACAGCGGAACCAGCCACAAAGGTGTCGGCTCCTAGCTCCGCAACTCGCTCGATGTTGGTTTCATCAATCCCGCCGTCCACCTGCAGCCAGACGTCCAGTTTCTCGGCATCAATTTTTCGGCGCGCTTGAGATACCTTGCTAAGCGTTTCTTCAATCAATGACTGCCCGCCGAATCCCGGCTCGACGGTCATTACCAATAGTTGGTCAAATTCAGCAAGCAACTCAAGGTACGGATCTACGTTGGTGCCAGGTTTGATAGCGATGCCAGCTCTGGCACCGATTGAACGAAGCGTTCTGGCCAGCTTGACTGCGTCAGAAGCCGCTTCAGCATGAAACGTGACCGAGTAGGCGCCGCTTTCAGCGTAGGCCGGTGCCCATTTATCCGGGTTCTCAATCATCAAGTGAATGTCTAGTGGCTTTGGTGTTATCTGCTGCATACGAGCCACCATGGGTAAGCCGAAAGTTAGGTTTGGAACAAAGTGGTTGTCCATTACGTCAACGTGAATCAAATCTGAATTGGCGATGGAACCAAAGTCTCGCTCAAAATTGACGAAATCAGCGGACAAAATGGACGGATTTATGCGAGCAGTCATGTTTCTAACCTAAGGATTTTTCTAGAAGTGCAATGAACATGGCATCAGTGCCGTGAATGTGTGGCCACAGCTGTGCGGTTTTTCGCTGCTTATTAAGGTGCAAATTTGGGTTGATTTCTTCGAGAACCGCATTTGCATCAAGCAGCGTTGCACCCAGCTTCTTTTGAGCCCAGTCTACGATTGCGTTGGTTTCGGCTAGGTGCGGTGAACACGTCACATAAGCGATCACTCCCCCGGGCTTTAGAGCTGCCCAAGCGCTGGTCAAAAGCTCTTCTTGCAACTTGGTCAACTCAGCAACATCTGACTGTTGCTTGCGCCAGCGTGACTCTGGTCTACGTCGAAGCGCGCCTAAACCGGTGCATGGAGCATCAAGCAAAATGCGATCAAAGTGCTGCGGCGATTTGGCCCCTAGTTGACGGCCATCATTGACGATGACTTCGAGTCGGCTGTCTACCAGGTTAAGAGCCTGCTTTACCAACTTTGCGCGGTGAGGAGCAACCTCATTACAAACCAGATGCGCGTCGGAAAGTTTGGCCTCGGCTGCGAGCAGAGCGGCCTTGCCACCCGGGCCGGCACACATGTCTAGCCAATTCTCTGAGTTTTGGATTGGCTTGGCCTCTACTAAGGCCAGTGCTGCCAGTTGTGACCCCTGGTCTTGAACTCGAATACGGCCCTCACGGAAGGCGGCGAGATTGTTTGGGTCGCCACCGTCTAATAGGGCACCAATTGGGCTCGCTGGACCAATCTCTAGATCCTCGAAGTCCTGCTTCTTGGCGATTCCAGGTAGGCCGACCAAGCTCACCAGAGGTGGAATGTTGTCGGCAAACAACAGGTCGCGAAGATCGTTTGCTCGATTGTCTAGCGCAAGAGCCTGCTCCAAAGCTCGAACCACCCAGATTGGGTGGCTGAATTCCACGGCCAGACGCTCATGTGGGTTGTCAAGACCGTTTAGGACAATGCTCAGCCATTCATCGCGCGTACGTTCTGACACTCTGCGCAGGACCCCATTGATGAAACCAACCGCGCCACGGCTCAAGTAGTGCTTGGCAAGTTCAACCGTTTCGCTGAGGGCGGCGTGAGATGGCACTCGCATTCCAAGAATTTGGTGTGCGCCGAGCCTTAGAAAAACCAGAGCGGAGATGTCGATCTCGTCGCTGTACCTGTGTGCGCACTCTTCGACAACACGGTCATAAAACAATTGCCAACGAAGTGTGCCGAAAGCCAACTCTTGGGCAAATGCAACGTCGCGGGAGTCTAGACGAGACTGCTCTAGAAGCTTTGGCAAGAGCAGATTGGCGTATGCGCCTTCTTTCTCAACAGCCATGAGCAGGTCAATTGCTACCTCGCGGGAACTCACCTTGCGTTCGTGTTTTGCCATTAACTGAACTGAACTTTCTTGTTTGTCTGCATTCCGCGATGCCAATCGGCAGCATTCATAATTTGTTTGCCTGAAGGCTGAACCTCTTTAAGTTCCAGCAATGTGCCTTTACCGCAGGTGACTAGGGCTCGTTTTTCCTTAGTCAGCAAGGTGCCCGGCTCTAGCTCGGTTCCTTCTAGGGTTGCCCAATCAATGGCTCCCAAAGCTCTTGCCGAGATGATACGAAAAGACTCACCGTCAAGACTGGTCCAAGCCATGGGCTCTGGATTCATGGCACAAACTTTATGTTCAATGGCAAAAGCTGAATCAGACCAATCTATGTGGGCCAACTCACGACTTAGCTTGGTAGCAATTCGTGCCTGCCCGTTACTTGTTTGTGCAGTTGTGGAAGCCAGGCCTGCAGCTATTCGTGGCAAAACTTCGAGTAACCCGCTTACGCCCAATTTGGTCAAGCGTGAAAGAAGCTCTCCCGAGGTTTCTGCGGGGGAAATCTCGGTGGGAACCTGAAGGTGTACTGGGCCTGTATCCATGCCCTCGTCGAGCTGAAAGATCGTGATTCCAGTAGTTTTATCGCCGTTCAAAATTGAATGCTGAACAGGTGCAGCGCCCCGCCAATCCGGCAACAGGCTGAAGTGAACGTTGATCCACCCTAGTGGAAGAGCCTCCAGGGTAGGCGCTTTGAAAATGGCACCATAGGCCACTGCGATTCCTAGGTCAGGGTCAACTGATTTGATCTGTTCCAGCACCAATTCATCAACTCGATTTGCCTTGATGACGGGTATACCAAGGTGTTCTGCCACAATCGCAACTGGCGAAGGGGTAACGACTCTCTTGCGGCCAACTGGTGCATCAATACGAGTGAGCACTCCAGCTATTTCAATGCCGTTGTTATGAAGGGCAGTCAGCGTCTCAGCTGCGTTAAGCGGGGTACCCGCAAATAGAACTTTCAAACCACACCGTGCCTTCCTGGACTAGATTACTTCGGAGTCATCCATCTTGACTCTGATTGGGCGCATTGCCCTGCCAGATTTGGCGTTTACTGCACTCGCACCAGCTGAGTGAACCAGCACGGCCGCTTTTAGGTGGTTTGCCAACCACTCGCCTTGAGCGAAATCGTATTTGACTAAGGCTCGCCAGGTCACCAGAACGTTGCGGTCGTAGATGGCCATTGGTCCCAGAACCTCAACCCCAGGTTTACCCCTCAACTCAGCGAGCAGGGAGTCCAGAAGACCGGACTCAGCCGAAATCGAGGCCATTCGGATGGCTGGTGGAAAGCGCAACTCGCGGCGAGATTCCAGCTCCACATGGGCGAAACTTGCTGGTTGCCAAGACGCTATAAATTTGGCGAGCTGCCCCTTAATCCCCACCACCAGCGCCTGGCCTTGAGGCTTCACCATGGCAATTGCGTTTGCCCAACTTCTGAAGGCGTCCTCGGTGGCTTTGAGTGAATCTCGGTTCAAGGCATGATTAGCATCAAGAACCACGACTGCTTGATAGCCGCCGGCAACCCTAGGTTCTGCTCCTGGAGTTGCTACGACAAGGCTTCTGGTCGCATTGATTGACTCTTTGCGATGTTCAGCGTTCGATTCAATAATGGGAATTCCAGGAAAAGCTTTACCAAAGTCGCTAGCCGTTCTGGTTGAACCAGCACCTCCGGCCTTTACCTTTTGACCTCCGCAGATCTTGCATCGAAAATTCAGATTCGACTGGTTACACCACCGGCAACGAACCTGGTTGGTTGTATCAAGCCAGAGCGGACCATTACAAGAAAAGCAGCATGCCCTTTCGGCGCAAGTTGAGCAGTAAGCCGACACAGCGTTGCCGCGACTCGAGACCTGAACTAAGACTGACCCATGCTTTAGAGCCTCGCGAATAATTGCCCAGGCGCTACCGTCAAGCCGAACATCGCGGTCTGCTGTGCTGATTTCGGGAGTTTGCAACTGCGATGTTTGGTCTGTCAGATAGCCGATTTCAACCAGACGTTGAATTTCAGTTGATCGGGCGTGACCGGCAAAGAGAATACTGCAACCGCTTTGCCTTTGACGTATTAGCGCCACCTCTCGACTGTGTGAGTATGGTGAAGAGGGCTCTTGGTGGCTTTGATCACCATCATCCCAAATTGCGATAAGCCCTAGGTTGCGCACCGGAGCGTAAACAGCAGAACGGCTGCCCACGACAATGGAAACAGGTTGAGAGTGACACCTCAAAAAGTGCGAGTATTTGGCCGAGTTCTTTTGATCCGAACTGTATTGGAGCAGGCAATTTGCGAATTGTGTTTGGGTGAGCATTTCGGCCAGGACTGCTTGGTCCCGGTAATCCGGGACAATCAAAATGCTAGAAAAGCCACTTTCTGCTTGCCTGATTGCCTGGTCAACTAATTCCACCGCCCAGTTAGGCCCAGCCTCGGTCGTGACCGGGCTGACCAGCATTGTGGCTCGGAACGGCTTGGCGGGCGACTTTGCCGGCGGGATTGTGCCGACAGAGCTAAGCTCGGAAAGCCATTTCTTTTCTACTGCAACTGACCTGGTTGGCACTGCTAAACGCAAAACATCAGATGCTGTTGCCGCTTGCCGATCTGCAACCGCACGAACCAGGCTGTAGATTTCTGGCGCTAAAACCACGGCCTCAGAAACAACCTCGGCTAATTCAGCTAGTTTTCCTTGAAACTCCGGCGCTTGCTGAATGGAGACCACAAAGCCGTCATGCAGCGACTTGGAACGACCAAAAGGAACTTTTACTCTGACGCCGGGCACAATGGCGTCTGCCAACTCCTCGGGGATTTGGTAGTCAAATAGCCGATCAAGTTGCGGCAATGGAGAGTCAATCGTGACTCTAGCCACACCAAACTTGGTCATTTCAGGCTTAAATGCCAGCAGCAGAGCGAAGGTCGGCCGCGCGGTCGGTGGCCTCCCAAGTAAAGTCAGGCAATTCACGACCAAAGTGGCCATAAGTAGCGGTCTGTGCGTAGATTGGGCGCAGCAAGTCCAAGGACTCAATCAGTGCCTTTGGTCTAAGATCAAATACTTGATTGATGGCTTCGACGATCTTTTCGTCGGAAACATTGCCAGTGCCGAAAGTCTCTACGTAAAGACCAACCGGGCGGGCAACACCAATGGCGTAGGCCACCTGAACTTCTACTCGTTCGGCCAATTCGGCGGCAACAACATTCTTAGCAACCCAACGCATGGCGTACGCTGCAGAGCGGTCAACCTTCGATGGGTCTTTGCCCGAAAATGCGCCACCACCATGACGGCTGGCGCCACCATAGGTGTCAACGATGATTTTGCGACCGGTAAGACCGGCGTCACCCATTGGTCCACCAATCTCAAACTTGCCGGTTGGGTTGATGAACAACTGAGCGTTACTGAAATCAAGCCCAGTGTCAGCCAAAATTGGGTTGATGACAGTCTCGGTCATTGCCTCGACAATCTGCGCATGGGTGATGCCCGGATTGTGCTGGGTAGACAACACAACAGCCTCAATGCTCCTTGGAATGGTGCCGTCGTAGCCAATGGTTACCTGAGTCTTGCCATCCGGGCGAAGGAATTCAACCTGACCGGTTTTACGAACCGCAGCCAGGCGCTCACTCAGACGGTGAGCAATGTTGATGGCTGTTGGAATCAGAGTCTTGGTTTCGTTCGTGGCGTAACCAAACATGATTCCTTGATCGCCGGCACCCTGGCTGTCGTAAGAGTCGGCAGATGCGCCCACACGGCTTTCGAATCCGTCATCAACACCTTGAGCAATGTCAGGTGACTGCTGACCAATTGAAATTGAAACGCCACAGCTGTCGCCGTCGAAACCGATGTCAGAGGAGGTGTAGCCAATTTCGCGAATCTTTTCACGAACCAACTTTGGGATCTCTACGTAACCCTCTGTTGTGACTTCGCCAGCTACATGCACCAAACCGGTTGTGACCATGGTCTCAACGGCAACGCGCGAATTTGGGTCTTGCTTGAGCATTGCGTCGAGGATTGTGTCACTGATCTGGTCGCAGATTTTGTCTGGGTGACCCTCGGTTACTGATTCTGAAGTGAAGAGGCGAAGTTTGCTCATAATTGCTCAAGTATATCTCGAGCCAAGGACAACTAGATGCGAATTAGCCCAGGGCTGAAACTAGTACGTCCAGGATCTCTTGTGCTACTAATTCCTTTGGTCCAGATGCGCTGGTTGCTGCGCCAGATCGAGTAAGAATAAGCGCGTCGTTTTGGTCGCTGCCAAAGACCTTACCGCCACTGACGTTATTAGCTACCAGAATTGCACAGCCCTTGGCCTGAAGCTTCGTTGCGGCCAAACGTGTCAGCTCGGCCTGATCCGCAGCGGTTTCGGCTGCAAACCCAACAATCACGGCACCGGTCTGTGCCTCGACGGCGAGCTTGAGAATATCTGGGTTAGCAACGAGTTCTAAAGTTAGGTTTGACCCCGCGTTGGTCTTTTTAATTTTGTTGGCTTGAGGTTGGGCCACCGAATAATCCGCTACCGCAGCAGCCATAATCAGGCTGTCGTTGCTTGCTAATTCGGCGAACACTGCCTGCTGGAGTTCGTTGGCGGTTGACACGAAGATTGTTTTCGAGAACTCACCCGCAGCGATCGGCAAATTAGCACCGATAAAAGTAACCTGCGCTCCCCTGGCTTGGGCAGCTCTAGCTAAAGCAAGCCCTTGCTTACCGCTTGATCTGTTGCCGAGAAAGCGCACCGGGTCAATCGGTTCGTGCGTGCCTCCCGCTGTAATCAGAAGCCTTTTACCGGCAAGGTCTTGTTTTGCCACTAGAGCTATGGCAAAAGACACAATCTCTTCAGGATCGGGCAGGCGGCCCGGCCCTGAGTCAGTTCCGGTAAGCCTACCGACTGCTGGTTCCAAGACAGCCACGCCTCGACTTTTAAGAGTCTGAACGTTGTCCACGGTTGCCGGGTGTTGCCACATCTCGGTGTGCATGGCCGGTGCAATGGCCACTGGGGCTTTCGTAGCAAGGAGGGTGTTTCCGAGCAGATCATCGGCCAGGCCGGAGGCGTATCTCGCTAAGAAGGCAGCAGTGGCAGGCGCGACAATAACTAGGTCGGCCTCCTGAGCCAATGCAACATGCTTTACGTCAGCGACATCGGTGTATAAATCAGCGTCAACGGAGTTGTGCGACAGCGCTTCTAAGGTGGTTGCACCAATAAAACGCAATGCGTTCTGGGTTGGGATTACCTTAACGCTGTGGCCAGCCTCGGTGAGCAACCGAATGATAGCGGTGGCCTTGTACGCAGCGATACCGCCGGTGATACCAACGATTACGTGCATAGTGGCCGGCTAACGAAATTATTCGGCGGTGTGCTTTGCCAGTTTGTTTTGGTCGATCTCGTGCATGGCAATAGTTAGCGGCTTCTCGTCGACGGTTGCGTCTACAAGTGGGCCAACGTTGTTGAACAGGCTACCCTCGTGCAAAGCAGAGTAGTAGTCGTTGATCTGGCGTGCACGCTTTGATGCAAAAATTACCAATTCGTACTTCGAGTCAACCTTGTTAAGTAGGTTGTCAATTGCTGGAGAAACGATACCTTCTAGCTTTTCAGACATGATTCATCTTTCTTTTGTCTTTAGCGTGGAGTGTGCGATTGATTAATCGCTAAGCCTGCATCAAGTCTACGACTTCAGCGGCACATCTGGCCACCTCTTCGTTGATTACCACGTGATCAAACTCAGACTGTGAGGCTAATTCCTGCCGGGCTGTCGCCAAACGTACCTCTTGCTCTTCGGGCGTTTCTGTTCCGCGTCCGGTGAGCCTGCGAACCAGCTCATCCCAACTTGGCGGAGCAATGAACACCAAACTTGCAGAAGGCATGGCAGCTTTAACCTGGCGGGCTCCCTGAATGTCTATCTCAAGGATCACTTGCTGCCCGCGAGCTAGTGCCTCGACGATCGGTGCCTTTGGTGTGCCGTATTTATTTACACCGTGCACGGTTGCCCATTCGAGCATCTCCCCAGCTGCAATCAGCTCATCGAAGGCCTCGTGAGTCAAGAAATAGTAGTCCTTGCCGTCGATTTCACCGGGTCTTGGCGCCCTAGTGGTTGCCGAGACCGACAGGTGAATGTTCGGGTAGTTCTCAAGTATGTGCTTGACTACGGTGCCTTTGCCCACGGCAGTTGGCCCGGCAATCACGGTCAATTTGTTTTTCATTTAGGCAAGACCTAACTCAAGCTCTTTGCGGGCCGAATCGATGGCCTTAGCCATTCCCTGGGGTCCGGCTGACAGCACACTTCTTGAAACCGAGTGAATGACTTGATCGGCAGCAGCACCGAATAGTTGACGGCTCGATGAGAGTTCTGCACCTTGAGCACCGAATCCCGGCGCCAAGATTGGAGTTGCTCCAATTACTTGGCCATCAAGAACCTGCCCTAAGCCCATGCTCTGCAGGTTCAGAGTCGCGCCAATCACTGCACCGAATGAACCAAATCTGCTGCCAGCGTCGCTGGTTACTCTATTAATTTTGGTCAGGCCATTCCAGATTGTTGCAGCGATTGTCTGGCCGCCAACGGTAGCTCTTTGAAGTGCCGCACCCTCTGGATTTGAGGTTGCAGACAACACGATAAGACCCTTGCCGCGCTCGAGGCACTCGGCCATTCCTGGCTTCAACGAATCGAGGCCCAGGTATGGAGAGACGGTAAGGGCGTCACAAACAAAAGGTGCAGATTTGCCAAGCCAGGCATCGAAATACGCATCCATTGTGGTCCCAATGTCACCACGTTTGGCATCCATTATGACAACCAGATCTGTTGCCGATGCCGCCGCTGCCAACTCCTCGAGAACGCCGAACCCGGCTGCACCGTGGCGCTCAAAGAATGACACCTGAGGCTTGATTACGCCAACCCTCCCCACGGCAGCGTCTAGCGAACGCTGCGAGAATTCGCGTAATCCAGCTACGTCGTCACACAGTCCCCAGTCATCAAGCAGGGCCGCATGTGGGTCAATGCCCACACATAGTTGACCGTACTTGTCAAAGGCTTTCTCGAGTTTGCCTCCAAAACTAGTTGGCAAGCGCCACCGCCCGGTCTGCTGCGTGGTCTTGTAGCGACTTCACACTGAACGGTCCAGCAATAACGGCCTCGAATGATCCGATTGCTGCACTCAGCTGGGCAATAGTCGTGAAGATTGCCTTGTCTGCAGCTGTGGTTGCAGCACGAATCTCATACCCATCCTTACGCGCACTGGATCCCGACGGCGTGTTTACAACCACGTCAACCTCTCCCGCGGTAATCAGCTCAACAATGGTTGGCCCAGCAGCTACATCGGTGTCATCGGTGTGCTTGCGAACCACCTGAACGTGAATACCGTGGCGGGCCAAAATTGCAGCTGTACCGCTGGTGGCCAGAATCTTGTAGCCAAGCTGTTCCAAGCGTCGAACCGGAAGAACGACCTGAGGCTTGTCACGGTCGGCAACTGAAATGAAGATACTTCCCGAGGTTGGCAGCGCACTTCCCGCACCCGCTTGGCTCTTTGCAAATGCACGTGGGAAGTCCACGTCAATACCCATTACCTCACCGGTTGAGCGCATTTCAGGGCCCAATAGCGAGTCAACGAAACGGCCATCCTTGGTGGCGAAGCGCTTGAACGGAAGAACAGCTTCTTTCACCGAGATCGGAGCACCGGCAGGAATGTAGGTTCCATCTGCCGCTGGGAGGTGCCCTTCAGCAATAAGCTCGCTGATGGTCTTGCCAACCATAACCAGAGAGGCTGCCTTGGCCAGGGTGATTCCCAGAGCCTTCGATACAAAAGGCACGGTGCGAGATGCTCGTGGGTTTGCCTCAAGCACGTAAAGAACGTCGGCGGCAAGCGCAAACTGAACATTAAGAAGGCCTCGAACACCGATTCCCTGAGCAATCTTCAGCGTTGCCTCGCGAACGCGAGCAATCTGTGAGTCACTAAGTGTGACCGGCGGCAGGGTGCAGCTCGAGTCACCAGAGTGAATGCCGGCCTCCTCGATGTGCTCCATAACACCACCAACGTAAAGTTCGTGTCCGTCATACAGGGCATCGATGTCGATTTCGATAGCAAAGTCCAGGAATCGGTCTACTAGTAGCGGGTGGTTAGGGCCCACAATTGCCTGATCCTTGATGCGCTCAAAGTAGTCGCGCACACCGGCCTGGTCGTAGATGATCTCCATGCCGCGACCGCCAAGTACGAACGATGGACGAACCAGCACTGGATAGCCAATGCGGGCCGCGATCTCTTCGGCCTCAGCAAGGTTAAGTGCGGTTCCGTTAGGCGGGGCTAGAAGGTCTCCATCCTCAAGAATCTTTGAGAACAAACCTCGTTCTTCGGCAAGATCAATCGCTGATGGTGACGTGCCGAGAATTGGAATACCGGCTTCTTCAAGACCCTTGGCTAGGCCAAGTGCGGTTTGTCCACCGAGCTGCACAACAACGCCAACTAGCTCGCCGCTCTGCTGCTCAGCATGAATTACTTCGAGCACGTCTTCTAAAGTGAGTGGCTCAAAATAGAGTCGGTCTGAGGTGTCGTAGTCAGTAGAGACGGTCTCAGGGTTGCAGTTGATCATGATGGTTTCAAAACCGGCATCCGACAACGCAAATGAGGCGTGAACGCAAGAGTAGTCAAACTCGACGCCCTGGCCAATTCGGTTTGGTCCCGAGCCAAGAATCACTACCTTCTTGCGGTCTGACGGAACAACCTCAGTCTCCTCTTCGTAAGTGCTGTAGTGGTAAGGGGTTAGCGCTGGGAATTCGCCAGCACAGGTGTCCACGGTCTTGAAGACTGGGCGGAGGCCCATGCTGTGACGCATGCTACGAACCTCAACTTCGGTAATACCTCGAAGTGACGCAATCTGCGCATCGCTGAAGCCATGCTCTTTACCAAACTTGATAACTTCTGCGTCGAGGCTAGGAGCCTGAGCAATAGAATCGGCAACTTCGTTGATCAGCACAATCTGGTCAATGAACCAAGGGTCCATCTTGGTTGAGTCGAAAACTTGCTGAGCTGTCGCACCCGCGCGCAATGCTTGCTGAAGCAGAACAATGCGACCATCGGTTGGGGTTTTGATTGCCTCTAGTAGTTCAGCAACGCTGCCCAGTGGGCCGTCCCAGTGGAATGAAGAGCCGCGACGCTCTAGGCTACGAAGGGCCTTCTGCAGGGCCTGCGAATAGTTTCGACCGATCGCCATTGCTTCACCCACAGATTTCATGGTGGTGGTTAGTGTGGCGTTTGCAGCCGGGAACTTCTCAAAAGCAAAGCGCGGAACCTTGACCACAATGTAGTCGAGGGTTGGTTCAAAGCTGGCCGGAGTAACCCGAGTGATGTCGTTAGGAATTTCATCGAGGGTGTAGCCGACAGCCAGCTTTGCGGCAATCTTGGCAATTGGAAAGCCGGTAGCTTTTGATGCCAAAGCTGAAGATCGTGAAACACGAGGGTTCATCTCGATTACGACTACTCGACCATTTTCTGGGTCGACGGCAAACTGAATGTTGCAACCACCGGTATCAACACCAACCGCACGAATGATGTCAATCGAGATGTCGCGAAGGTTCTGGTACTCACGGTCGGTAAGTGTCAGAGCTGGTGCAACGGTAATTGAGTCGCCAGTGTGAACGCCAACCGGGTCAACGTTTTCAATAGAACAAACAACAACACAGTTGTCGTTGGTGTCGCGCATTAGCTCGAGCTCGTACTCTTTCCAGCCCAAGATTGATTCTGAAAGAAGTACCTGACCGACTGGGCTGGCCTGAATTCCAGATTCGCAAATCCGGCGAAGTTCTTCTTCGTCGTGTGCAAAGCCAGAGCCTAAGCCACCCATGGTGAACGATGGCTGGACCATAAGTGGGTAACCAAGCTCGCCAGCAGCCTCGAGACACTGGTCAAGCGTCGAACAAATGACAGATTTGGCCACATCAGCACCGGCATCAAGCACCAATTGCTTGAAGATCTGGCGGTCTTCACCCTTCTTGATTGCGTCGACTTTGGCACCGATCAACTCAACGTTGTACTTTTCTAGAATGCCTAGCTCGTGCAACGCCATAGCCGCGTTCAGGGCAGTCTGACCGCCAAGAGTAGGCAAGATTGCGTCTGGTTTCTCTTTGATAATGATCGCTTCAATTACCTCGGGGGTAATTGGCTCGATGTAGGTGGCATCGGCAAAATCCGGATCAGTCATGATGGTGGCTGGGTTTGAGTTGACCAAGATCACTCGAATGCCCTCTTCGCGCAATACGCGGCAGGCCTGGGTGCCAGAGTAGTCAAACTCACATGCCTGGCCAATGACGATCGGTCCTGAGCCAATTACTAGAACGCTGTTGATGTCTGAACGCTTTGGCATTATTTGGCCACCTTGTTGGTCTTAATTAGCTCGACCAAACGGTCGAACAGGTAGTTGGAATCGTGTGGGCCGGCAGCGGCCTCTGGGTGATACTGAACTGAGAAAGCAGGAATGTCCAGGCATTCAAGGCCCTCAACACAGTCGTCGTTTAGTGAAACGTGGCTTACAGCGACGCGGCCATAACCAGCAGGGCTTTCGACCTCAGGCCCCCCATCAACTTTGACGGCAAAGCCGTGGTTGTGGGCGGTGACCTCGACTCTTCCGGTCTTTCGGTCAAGAACAGGCTGGTTGATGCCGCGGTGTCCGAAAGGCAACTTATAGGTCTCGAATCCAAGCGCTCTGCCGAGCAATTGGTTTCCAAAACAGATGCCAAAGAATGGAATTCGCTTGTTGAGAATTTCTCGCAAAACCTCGACCTGTCCTGCAGCCGCCTCTGGGTCGCCTGGGCCGTTCGAGTAAAACACGGCGTCTGGCTCACAGGCCAACAGGGTGGCGGAATCTACCTTTGCAGGGAACACAACAACTTCGAGCCCACGAGCAGACATGTGCTCGATGGTTGAACGCTTGATTCCAAGGTCAAGAATTGCAACCCGGCCGACCATTTCGCCTTCTGCGGCAACTGTGTATTTTTCGTCTGTTGTGACAACATCGCTCAACGAGAGTCCCTGCATTTTGACTGAACCACGTACTTGGGCAACGAGGTCATCGATTGGAGTCTTGGCAGCGTCACCAGAGAAGATTCCAGCACGCATGGAACCGCGCGAGCGAAGGTGGCGGGTCAACGCGCGTGTGTCAATGCCAGCAATGCCAACCACCTTGTACTTCTCTAACTCAGCTGGCAGAGATTTTTCTGAGCGGAAGTTGGAGACAATTCGACTAGCGTCACGAACCACGTAACCGGAAACCCAAATTTTTGTTGACTCTTCATCGCGCGCATTCACCCCTGTGTTTCCAATGTGCGGTGCAGTTTGAACCACAATCTGGCCAGCATAAGAAGGGTCTGTCAGGGTTTCCTGATAACCGGTCATGCCGGTGGCAAAGACTGCCTCTCCCAGAGTTGTCCCGATTGCCCCATACGGTTGACCGCGAAAAACGCGCCCATCTTCGAGAACTAATACTGCTTGATTCATCTGGATACCTCTCTGGTGGAAATTTTAGAAATTGCTTCGAGCAAGGTGCCTCGAGAGTTTGAGTCAACGGCACGAATGTGGGTTGAAAGTTCAGTGGAATCTTGGGTCCAATTGATAGTTACCAGTCCCCCAGTCTCTACCACGCGGTCAATCACTGCCTGGTTCGTCGATGCTGAGTTGATCTGCGCACGGTCTAGGGCCAAAGGGCGTTCGCCCTTGCGAACGATGAGAACGCCTTCATCAAACACCATGATTTGTGCCTCGCCACGGATGCCAAGCCCGTAGGCGGCAATACGCTCAAGGTGGTTGGCTGCCTCTGTCGTGGCAACGTAATACCCCTTAACCGAGGTGATTAGTTCCCCGAAAAATTCAAGCGCCTCAAGCGGCTGGCTAAAACTAGCTGATTGCCTTGCAACCCTTCGACGCCAGCCGAGAATAGCCAATGTCACCAGAGTTGCAAAGAGTGCGGCGGCGTAAAGCGCCATAGTTTCTTTAGTCATTAGTTGCGGCCCTTCGAGGCAAGCACGCCATCTCGCACGGTCAGGTAGCCTCGATAAACAGTGTGTAAAACACGGCCGGGCAGCTGCATTCCGACATATGGGTTATTTATCGACTTTGAGGCTGATTCAGCAACAATGGTGCGTTTCGCTGCTGGATCGATGAAGGCGATGTTAGCAACCGAACCAATTTCAAGCTCCTGGCCTACTTCAACATCGCCGGCGATTTCGGCTGGCTTGGTAGACATCACTTCGGCAAAACGAGCCCAATTGGACTTTCCACTCTCAATCAGTACTTCTTGCGCAATCGAGGCTGCAGTTTCAAGCCCGAGCATTCCAAATGCGGCTGCATTCCACTCACAGTCTTTTGCCTCGATTGGGTGTGGTGCGTGGTCCGTCCCAATAACGTCGATGGTGCCATCGATCAGTGCCTCACGGAGTGCTAAAACATCTTTTTGAGTTCTGAGCGGCGGGTTCACCTTATAGACGGCGTTGTAACTACGAACCAACTCGTCGGTCAACAAAAGGTGGTGAGGAGTAACCTCTGCGGTTACCTTAATTCCACGTGCCTTTGCCCATCTGACGATCTCAACCGAACCAGCGGTCGATAGGTGGCAAATGTGCACTCGTGAATTCACATGTTCCGCCAGCAAAACATCGCGGGCAATAATCGACTCTTCAGCCACAGCTGGCCAACCGGCCAACCCAAGCTCCGCCGAAACGGCACCCTCATTCATTTGGGCGCCCTCGGTCAAGCGCGGCTCCTGAGCGTGCTGGGCAATAACTCCATCGAATGCCTTCACATACTCAAGTGCCCTGCGCATAATTACCGGGTCATGCACGCACTTGCCGTCGTCAGAAAAAACTTTAACCTTGGCCTTTGAGTTCGCCATAGCGCCAAGCTCAGCCATCTGCTTGCCCTCTAGCCCAACCGTTACGGCACCTATCGGAAGAACATCTACGTAACCGGCTTCACGACCAAGCGCGGCAACCTGTTCAACCACACCAGCGGTATCAGCAACAGGGCTGGTGTTTGCCATGGCATGAACGGCAGTGTAACCACCCATTGCCGCTGCCTGAGTTCCGGTCAGAACGGTTTCGCTCTGTTCGAATCCAGGTTCGCGAAGGTGGGTGTGTAGATCCACAAATCCTGGCAAAGCGATTAGTCCGGTGGAGTCAATGACCTCGGCGCCCTCTGAAAGGAGCCCCACACCGATAGCGCTAATTAGGTCCCCGGTAACCTCAATGTCGGCAAAAGTTCCGTCTTGCAGTTGGGCGTTCTTGAATAGAAATTTAGTTGACATCGGAGGCCCTTTCGCCAGAAAGAAGTGAATACAGAACAGCCATACGAACCGATACACCATTTGCTACCTGCTCGAGCACGGTTGATTGCGGTGAGTCTGCTGATATCGCATCAATCTCGAGGCCGCGGTTCATAGGGCCAGGGTGCATCAAAATTGCATTTGGTTTAAGTTGCTTCAGACGGTCGGCGTTGAAACCCCAAATTCTCGAGTATTCACGTTCAGTCGGAAAGTATGAAGCATTCATTCGCTCGGCCTGAACCCTAAGCATCATGACAACGTCGGGCTTTTCTCGCGCGAGCACATCATCCAAAGAGTAATTAAGTGTGGCGTTCCAGTTCGAGGCATTGGCCGGAAGAAGCGTTGGCGGCGCTACAAAGTGCACCTCGGCGCCGAGGGTATTCAATAGCAAAAGGTTCGATCGAGCCACTCTCGAGTGCAAGACGTCGCCAACGATGGCAACTTTTAAACCTGATAGGTCTTTTCCTTGACTCGCCGAGCCGTGAAAACGCTTGCGCATGGTGAACGCATCCAAAAGAGATTGAGTTGGGTGTTCGTGCGTGCCATCACCCGCATTGACAATTGCCCCGTTTATCCAGCCGCTGTGCGCTAGCACGTTGGCAGCACCAGATGCTGAATGCCTAATGACCACGGCATCTGCACCCATGGCCTCTAGAGTCTGGGCGGTGTCTTTGAGACTCTCTCCCTTTGAAACACTGGAACCCTTAGCTGAGAAATTAATCACGTCAGCAGAGAGGCGTTTAGCAGCCAACTCAAAAGAAATTCGGGTTCTCGTTGAATCCTCAAAAAAGAGATTCACAACTGTCTTGCCACGCAAAGTCGGCAGCTTCTTAATTTCGCGATCGTTGACATTAGACATGCCCTCAGCAATGTCCAAAATGTCGATTGCCTGATCGCGACTTAGATCGCCACCGGATAGCAAGTTTCGAATCATGCTTCGATCACCACAGCATTCTGGTTGTCGGTTTCGCTTAAGCGCACGCTGATGCGTTCGTCTCTTGAAGTAGGCAGGTTTTTACCAACAAAGTCGGCCCGGATAGGCAACTCTCGGTGGCCTCGATCAACTAGGACGGCAAGTTTTACAGCCCGAGGGCGACCAAAATCATTGAGCGCATCAAGAGCAGCCCTGATAGTCCTGCCGCTAAACAGCACGTCATCCACCAAAACAACGACTTTGTCATCGATTCCCTGCGCAGGAAGCGTAGTCTCGGTGACCGTTCGAGTTGGATTGCTAGACAGGTCATCTCGGTACATCGTGATGTCAAGACGGCCAAGAATGTCGTCAATCTGAATAGTTGGTTCCGTGCGGGCAATAACCTCGGCGATTCGCTCAGCAAGCTGCACTCCGCGCGTAGGAATGCCAAGAATGACTAAGTTGGCTGTGCCACTCTTCTGCAGCGCAGTGTTGGCTTCCAAGATTTCGTGAGCGATTCGCGTGACAGCGCGATTGATATCGTCACTACTTAAGACGGTGCGTGAGGACACGCCCACCTCCTTCTCTGCCTCTCAGGACAGTCTTAAAGGATGTTAGGTAAAGCCTATCAGTTGTCTGTTATTTGGCCGACTGGGTAGAAGAAATTCTAGAAAGCAATCCGTTAATGAAAGCTCCAGAGTCATCTGTAGATAACTCCTTGGCAAGTTCAACAGCTTCGTTAATTGCCACACCGTTCGGAACATCCTGGTTGAACAAAATCTCCCACACGGCAACACGCAAAATAGCGCGATCCAGGTTAGGCATTCGATCTAGTGCCCAACCCTGAGAATAAGTCTCCAACAGGTCGTCGATTTCATTGTGGTGCTCGATTACACCGGAAACGATCTCGCGGGCGTAGCCAAATATTACGTCTTGGTTTTGGCGGTCTGCCGACAATGCAGCAACCTCATCAAGCAACGTAATCGGAGATATTTTTCTCAGATCTGCAGCAAAAACGGCGTCAACGGCGCGCTTTCGCGCTTTAGTTCTGGCGCTCAATCGATTATTCGGTCACACGGCCAAGGTAGTCACCGGTGCGGGTGTCTACACGGACCTTGGTGTTGTTCTCTAGGAACAGAGGTACCTGAATCTGAAGACCGGTCTCGACGGTCGCTGGCTTGGTGCCTCCGCTTGAACGGTCACCCTGCAGGCCAGGCTCGGTGTAGGTCACTGTCAAAACAACCGATGCAGGAAGTTCGACGTAGATTGGGTTTCCCTCGTGCATAGCTACTACAGCCTCTTGGTTCTCCAAAAGGTAGTTGACAGCGTCGCCTACGGTAGCGTCATTTAGGGTGATCTGGTCGTAGGTCTCGGCATCCATGAAAATAAATCCATCGCCGTCGTTGTACAAGTAGGTCATGTTGCGCTTGTCAACATTGGCGGTCTCAACCTTTACGCCTGCGTTGAAGGTCTTGTCGACAACCTTGCCGGTCATGACGTTCTTTAGCTTTGAACGCACAAAGGCAGCGCCCTTTCCAGGCTTAACGTGCTGGAACTCAACGACAGCCCAAAGCTGCCCTTCGATGTTAAGAACCATTCCGTTCTTTAGGTCATTTGATGTTGCCATGACGATCAATCACTCGTTTCAGATTTTGGTTTGGGGCAAAAAAATAGCGGGAAAAATCCCTGCCTGCAAAGTCTACCCGAAGCCGAGAAGAAATGGAGGGAATCGGCCCTTGCTTACTTGCTAAGTTGCTGAAGTGCTAGCAAGTATGAGTCCACGCCAAATCCAGCGATAACACCGGTGGCAATGGCGGAAATCACACTGGTGTGCCTAAATTGCTCGCGGGTGTGTGGGTTACTCAGGTGAACCTCGATTAGCTTCAGTCCGGCCTTGGTAACCTGCACCGCAGCATCGCGCAGTGCGTAAGAGTAGTGAGTAAATGCAGCAGGGTTGAGAACTACGTTGCTTCCAGTGTCAACAGCCTCGTGAATCCAGCCAATAAGCTCTGATTCGCTGTCTGTCTGGCGCACCTCAACTTCGAGACCAAGTTGCCTTGCCTGTTCTGTAATGGCGGCAGAAACCCCAGCGAAATCAAGCGCACCGTAAATGTCAGGCTCGCGTGAGCCCAAACGGCCAAGGTTTGGTCCGTTGAGAACTAATACTTTTTGCATAGCCCTAGGTTACCCCTAGCCTTCGACAATCTCTTGATACGCTGCGTGAAGCAGTTCTGGTGCAGGAGCTGCCATGATTGTGGGCTTACCGATTGCATCGAGCACCACAAAGCGCAAGGTTCCGGCACGGGTCTTCTTGTCACGCTGCATAGTCTCTTGAAGTTGACCCCACTTGTGGGCATCGTAGGTAGTTGGTAGGCCCAAAAGCTTTAGGACGCTGCGGTGGCGGTCCACTACCTCGTCAGATAACCGTCCAGCTAGTCTGGCAAGTTCAGCAACAAACACCATGCCAATGGCGATAGCGGCTCCATGGCGCCACTTATATCGCTCTGCGTGCTCGATAGCGTGACCCAGAGTGTGTCCGTAGTTAAGAATCTCGCGAAGCCCTGCCTCTTTGAAGTCTGACCCCACTACCCTGGCTTTGATAGCCACCGAGCGCTCAATGATTTCGCGGAATGTTTCAGTCGCTGGGTCGGTGGCCGAGTCAACGTCTGCCTCAATCAACTCAAGAATGCGTTCGTCCGCAATAAATCCATATTTGACGACCTCGCCAAAGCCGGCCATGATCTCATTCTTTGCCAGGCTGACTAGCGTGTCTAGGTCGATGATGACGGCAGATGGGGCATAAAAACATCCAACAAGGTTCTTGCCCTCAGAGGTGTTAATACCGGTTTTCCCACCGATAGAGGCGTCAACCATACCCAACAGAGTGGTCGGCACCTGAATCAGCTGGACCCCGCGTAACCAAGTCGCTGCAACAAAACCGGCAAGGTCTGTCGTCGAACCTCCACCAAAACCAATTACTGCATCTGTTCGGGTGAAGTCAGCCTGCCCCATGATTCCCCAGCAGAATGCGGCAACCTCAACACGCTTGGCATCTTCGCTATCTGGAACACCGGCCAAAATCGCCTCGTGACCGCTGGCCAAAAGTGTTTCACGCAACAGTTCGGCACTTGCCGTTAAAGCAACCGGGTGAATGATCAAAACCTTTGCGACGTCCTTACCGAGGCTTTTAGGAACCTCACCAAGCAGTGCCCGTCCAATAACGATGTCGTAGGGGGCGTCCCCTGAGACGGTGATTCGAGTCGTATTAGTCATTAATCCCTAGTTTCTCGCGAATTTCTGAGATGGTTGCCGTCAGCGGCTGCCCAGATGTGTTTATCTCAACATCAGCAACCGATTCGTAAATCTTGCGTCTTGAATCGTAAATTTTTCGCCAATCACTGAGGCCATTTTTCAGCAATGGACGGTTGCCACTCTTTAGCCTTGAGCCCATGTGCTTTCCGTCAGTTGAAAGATAAATGACAGTCGCTGATTTCAGTGCCTCTTGGTTTTTTTGGCTAAGCACTGCTCCCCCACCGGTAGCCACGATTCCTGGCTCAGATAGAGCCTTTGCCACAGCGTCCTCTTCGTAAGCTCGAAACGTCGGTTCCCCTTGTTCCTCAAAGATGTTGCTAATTGGACCGTGGGTGTCAATAATCAGGGCGTCGGTGTCGACAAAAGGCAATCCAAGAATTTTTGCAAGTTTGCGACCAACCGTGGTTTTCCCGACACCCATTGGGCCAATCAGAACTATGACTTGGTCTTTGCTGGACATGTTAGCTATTTAGATCAAATGACTTGAGTACCTCAGGAATGCTAGCCAAGTAGTTGTCTAGGTTTCTCTTGGTCTCAGCGAGAGAATCTCCACCAAATTTCTCAAGAACAGAATTAGCGATGACCAAAGCAACCATTGCCTCGGCGACTACACCCGCTGCCGGAACGGCACAAACATCTGAACGCTGGTGGTGCGCCTTAGCCGGCTCACCGGTTGCAACATCAATCGTGGCCAAGGCCTTCGGAATGGTCGAAATTGGCTTCATTGCTGCGCGAACTCGCAAAACCTCGCCGTTGCTCATGCCGCCTTCGATGCCGCCGGCGCGGTGCGAAAGTCGGCGAACTACACCTTGACCATCGCGCTGAATTTCATCGTGCGCCACCGATCCGCGACGACGAGCGGTTTCAAAACCATCGCCAACTTCAACGCCCTTGATAGCTTGAATGCCCATCAAGGCTGCTGCCAATTGCGCGTCGAGGCGGCGATCCCAGTGAACGAATGTGCCGAGGCCTGGTGGAAGCCCGTAAACCAGAGTTTCGACCACACCACCAAGCGTGTCTCCGTCCTTGTGGCACTCGTCAACTTCAGCAACCATAGCCGCTGAAACCTCAGGATTGAAGGCGCGCATTGGATCTGCGTCAATGTCAAAAATGTCATCTGGTGTAGGTACAGGAAGATCGCTTGACGCCATAACTTGACCGATGCCAACGGTGTGGGTGATCAAGCGTATGCCGAGCTCATTCAGAAAGCTCGAGGCTACAGCACCCAGTGCCACGCGTGCCGCAGTCTCTCTGGCGCTGGCGCGCTCAAGAACTGGACGGCTGTCCAAAAAGCCGTACTTTTGCATACCGGTAAAGTCAGCGTGACCAGGTCTTGGTCTTGTTAGCGCCTCTGCGCGAGCTCCGGTAAGTTTGTCGGCGGCTACTGGATCAGCTGACATCACGTCTTGCCACTTTGGCCACTCGGTGTTTGCCACGGTGATCGCAACCGGTCCACCCATGGTGAAACCGTGTCGGACTCCGCCAGATAGCGAAACCTCATCTTGCTCAAACTTCATACGCGCACCACGGCCATAACCAAGACGGCGGCGGGCTAGCGCCTCACCTACGTCTGAAGTAGTAATTGGCACTCCGGCTGGCAGGCCTTCTAGAACGGCTACGAGCTCAGGCCCGTGCGACTCCCCTGCGGTGATCCAACGTAACATTCTTCAATTCTCTCACAAGGTTGGCTTTTGAACCCTTGAAAGACTCAATCAGCTACAGCGTTGCGCATTGCCTCGATCACAGCAATTTCATTTGGTAATTCATTCGATGGGTTACCTGTGCGGAAAATGCGAATTTGGGCTACTGCCTGCCAAATAAGCATCTCCAGACCGCTGGCCACCAGCCCATCGCGTTTGGTCCAGACTTCGGCTAGTTTGCTAGGCCACGGACTATAGGCCACGTCTAGAAGCAAACCCTTTGGCCTCCATAAACTCATCTTCTCAAGCTCCTCGGCTTGACTATCCATGGTGTGGGCCGGAACTGTGCTGATCACCAAATCCGCTGACGAAAGATAGCCAACTAAACCCCAGACTCGAGAGGTTTTTAGGCCCAATGACTTACCGAAGCCAATCAGTAACGCTCGCGTCTTGGAGTTACGTGCCTGGACTTTAACCTTTGAACCGGGCGCGAGTTTGGCTATGGCAGCGATGGCCGAGGTAGCAGTGGCTCCAGAGCCAATTACCAAACTCGACTTGATTTGGCCTGAAACTCGTTCGCGCACAGCTTGGTAGATGCCAAAAACGTCTGTGTTAAAACCGTGCCAGACCCCTGCTTCATCGCGATAAAGAGTGTTGGTTGCACCGGTTTGCGTTGCAAATTCATCGAGGTCGTCGGCAAATCGGGAGGCCTCCTCCTTGAGCGGCATCGTTACGCTGAAACCATCCCATTGCTCTTCAAGCCCGCCTATAAAGCTGCGAAGGAAACCCTTGCCTACCTCAGCCCGCCCGTAAGACCAGTCTTCGCCCAGGACTCGGTACGCGGCTAGATGAATGTTCGGAGATTTCGAATGTGCAATAGGTTGACCTAGTACAGCGAATTTCTTATTCATAGTCTGGGTTTTCCTTCATCCAGGCAAGCCACTGTGCCACGGCTCGTTCATGCTCGGCTAGGGTCTCACTGAACACGGTTTCACCCGTTTCGAGGTTGATCGTGCAGAAATACAACCAGTCTCCCTGAGCTGGGTTGAGAGCTGCGTCAATCGCCAAAGCACCAGGCGCACTGATTGGACCAATCGGCAATCCTGGGTACAGGTAAGTGTTATAGCCGTTGTCATCAGCTCTCTCGGCGTCAGTCGTGCTGACAGTGCTTCCATTCACGCCGTAACTAACCGTTGCATCAGATTGGAAGGCCATTCCAATCGCCAGACGGTTATAAAAGGTAGCTGATACTTTGTAAAAGTCCGGTTCTAGACGGGCTTCTTTTTGGATGATTGAGGCCATGGTTAGCACTTCGTGAACCTTGGATGCGGGAATGCCAAACTTCTCAATCTCTACCCGCATTCGGTCGACCATTGCCTGAAGGATCTGCTTTGCGCCTTGCCCAGGTGCAAAGGAATAGGTAGCTGGGAATAGATAGCCTTCAATGTTTGGAAGGCTGGCACTCAACCCGAACTCAGTCGGAGATTTAAATAACGCTTCGAAATCAGCGAGCGGCACACCAGTGTCTGTGCTCAATGTCTCAAATATTGCCTTGGCACGAAGCCCCTCACGAATGACCGTGCGGCTAACCACAGCAGAAGCGGGATCAGCCAAAGCTACCAAAGCCTGACGCGAACTCATCTCGAGCTTCAAACGATAGGTGCCGGGAAAGAAACTTGGGTTGGTGTCCAGTATCAGTTTGTAAGTCGTTTGAAAACTCTTTACGACGCCTGCATCAACTAACGCAGTGGCAACCTCTGATCCACCAAAGCCTTCTTCGATGGTGACCAGTGCTTCGCCGTGGCCAGGGCCCGGAAAATCGTTACCCAAGAACTGTTCGATGCCGCTTCGAACCAGTCCACGATTGGCGTAAAGGCTAATGCCACCGCCCAGAATGGCTACTAGCGCAACGGCGGCAATAATTCTTCTGCGAATGAATTTTTGCTTAGACATCTAGTTCCTCATATGCTTTACCGGCTAATTGTCCGGTGGTGCGCTCAATCTGCAGTGCCTGCTCGAGAATAACTGTGGCGGCAATCTGATCAATTATTTTCCGGCCAGCCTTGGAAGACTTGCCTGATGCTTTTAAAGCGTTTGCTGCCGTTACCGTAGTCATTCGCTCATCGATAAAACGTACTGGACATGCCAATACTGCTGCAAGTGCTCGCCCAACCTCAATTGCGTCGCCAGTTGATGCGGTTGCGCGACCAGACATGTTAAGCGGAAGCCCGACGTAAGCTACCATAGGCTCCACTTCACTTACGTGCTTAAGTACCTCGACACAAGTTTCCTCGAGATTGGCTTTTCGATCGGCATTGGCCAGGCCAGATGCAAGAATTCCGTGAAAGTCGCTGACAGCAAGCCCCACGCGAACCGTGCCAACATCAACCGCCAAACGACGACCGGTTTGCACTATGCGCTCAACGCTCCACGCACCGCAGTGATTGCGTCAGCGATCTGTGATGAATCAGAGCCGCCACCTTGAGCCATGTCATCTTTACCGCCACCTCCGCCGCCAAGTACTTGGCTGGCTACGCGAACCAATGCGCCGGCTTTCTTGCCAGCTGAACGGGCTGCCTCGTTGGTTGCGATGACCAACATTGGCTTTTCGGCAATGATGGCAAATAGCGCAATGACTGCAGCGGAATCACCAGCGACGTCGCGCACCTTGACTGCCAGAGTTCTAAGGTCTTCCACTGATTCGAGTTGACCCAAGTTGGCAGCAATGAAATCAACGCCTTGAATCTTTTCAGCTCCCGCGACCATTGCGGGGATCCGCTCGGCGAGCTGACTTGCCTGCAAGGCTGCGAGTTTACGCTGGGCAATTTTAAGTTCATCGATGGTTGCAGCTAGCTTCTCTTCAAGGTTCTCTTTTGGAGTTTTTAGCGTCTCGGTGAGGCGGGCAACAAGTGCACGTTCAGTAGCTAGACTTCGGAAAGCCTCGATGCCTACTAGTGCTTCCAAACGTCGAGAACCGGAGCCAACAGAAGATTCACCGATGAGTGACACTAGGCCAATTTGGGAGCTTCGAGAAACGTGAGTTCCACCGCAGAGCTCGCGAGACCAAGGTCCACCAATCTGGACCACACGAACTTGCTCGTCGTAAGTCTCGCCGAAGAGCGCAACAGCACCCCATTCGCGAGCATCAGCGATCTCCATAAGTTGGGCACTTACTGCAAGGTCGCCACGGATTGCGAGGTTGGTAACCTCTTCGATTTCAGACTTTGACTCAGTGCTCAAAGCTTGAGTCCATGAGAAGTCAAGGCGAAGATAGCCCGGCTTGTTGTATGAACCACTCTGGAGTGCGGTTGGGCCAAGCACTTGGCGCAGGGCAGCATGAACCACGTGGGTTCCTGAGTGTGCCTGGCAAGCACCAAGGCGCCATTCGGCATCTACCTCAGTGACAAGCCTCTGCCCTACCTCGACCTGACCTTCACGCACCAAAACCTTGTGGCTGATAAGGCCTTTGACGGGTTTCTGGACGTCCAGAACCTCTAGTCGAACGCCCGGACCAACAATGAAGCCAGCGTCAGAGTCCTGACCACCAGATTCTGCATAGAAAGTGGTTTCGTCGAGAATGACCTCGGCAATTTGACCGGCGGTTGCAACTCGAGCGTCTGCACCCTCAACGATTAAGCCCAGAACTGAGCCCTCAGTTGCCAGCTCTTCGTAACCGGTGAACTTGGTGACTCCCTTTGCGCGGAATGCCGAGTAAACCGAAAGGTCGGTACCGCCAAGCTTCTTCTCGCGAGCATCCGCTTTGGCACGGTCACGTTGTTCAGCCATGAGCGCTTTGAAACCGTCACGGTCTACGGTCAGTCCAGCTTCTTCGGCAACCTCAAGCGTCAAATCAATTGGAAAACCGTAGGTGTCGTGTAGCAAGAAAGCTGCGTCTCCACCAAGTTGCTTTGAACTGCGAGTTTTAACCTCTGCGAGAGCTTGATCCAAGAAAACGGTACCTGCGCTCAGTGTGCGTAAGAAAGTCTCTTCTTCAGCCAGTGCGGTACGAAGAATACGATCAAAATCAGTTTCAAGTTCTGGGTAGGCCGCCTTCATTGCGTCTTTAGAGACAGGAAACAATTGAGCAAATGTTGGAGTTTCAACCCCAAGCAAGCGCATGGCTCGAACTGTGCGGCGAAGCAGGCGGCGCAATACATAACCTCGACCGTCGTTTGCCGGGGTTACACCGTCGCCGATCAGCATTAGAGCCGATCTCACGTGGTCAGCAACTACGCGAAGACGCACGTCATCTTCAGTGTTTACGCCGTAATTCTTTCCTGAAAGCTGAGCCGCGAGGTCCAGTACTGGTCTGACCTGGTCGATCTCGTAGAGATTTTCTACTCCCTGCATCAAGAAGGCAACACGTTCTAGGCCCATGCCGGTGTCGATGTTTTTCTTAGGCAATTCACCCAGGATTTCAAAACTGTCTTTGCCGGTGCCTTGTCCACGCTCGTACTGCATGAAAACCAGATTCCAGATCTCGATGTATCGGTCTTCGTCTGCCTCTGGTCCGCCCTCGCGACCATAAGCTGGCCCTCGGTCATAGTAAATTTCAGAACACGGTCCGGCTGGGCCAGGTTGTCCAGTTGACCAGTAGTTGTCCTTCATGCCGCGGCGCTGAATGCGCTCCATTGGAATTCCAGCTACGTCCCGCCAAATCTGGATGGACTCGTCGTCATCTTGGAAGACAGTCACCCAAAGGAGTTGAGGGTCAAGGCCCAGACATCCCGCGTCTTGTGACCCGGTTAGGAACTCCCAGGCGTATGCGATTGCCTCAGCCTTGAAGTAGTCGCCAAAGGAAAAGTTTCCATTCATCTGAAAGAAAGTGCCGTGGCGGGTGGTCTTGCCAACTTCTTCGATGTCGAGGGTTCTAACGCACTTTTGCACGCTGGTTGCACGAGGGAACGGTGCAGGAACCAAACCGCTCATGTAAGGAATGAATGGCACCATTCCAGCTACGGTGAAGAGAAGTGAAGGGTCCTCACTAATTAGCGAGGCAGAAGGAACTACCGTGTGATTCTTCTTCTCGAAGAAATCAAGCCAACGGCGACGAATTTCCGCGGTCTGCACGTTAGTTTTCGGTTGGCTGTGAAGCCGAGTTAGTGCGTGATCGCTCTGCGTTTAGTTCGGCAGAGCGCTCGGTGAATCCTTCTGCAACGTACGCGCCAAATTCGCGAGCCTTTTTGGTGTATTCCTCAAACTTGGCCGCGGCTTTTGGGTTCTCTTGAATTTGCTTAGCAGCCGCAAGGCCGGCTGCTGCGCCTACTACAAACCAAAACAACTTCTTCATGATGACCTACTTCTTCTTGCCCAGCAAGACGGTGCGGAGAGTTTGGGTTAGACCGGCAATCTTTGCCAAGGGTGAACCAACGGTAGCTGAAAAAACTGCAACCAGCGAGCTGATGTTTGAGCTAACTTCTGCAACGTTTTCAGTTATTACGTCGATCTTGGTTAGCTGCTTATTCGTGGCGCTAACTGTCTCGGTTAGTTCAGAAAGCAGTGGAGCCACGCTCTCGTTGAGGTCTCGGATTGAGGTCCGAGTCTCGTCAAGAACGCGCCCAAGTTTTAGTAAAGGCACGGCAATAAAAATCACCAACAGAACGAAACCGCCTGCTGCAATTAGTGCTGCAATGTCTCCACCGCTCATCTGAACTCCCCTTTGTTACTAATGTTTAGCGGGCTGCGTAGTACTCAACCACAAGCTGAACTTCACAAGTTACTGGAACTTCAGCGCGCTTTGGGCGACGAACTAGAGTCGCGTGAAGCTTGTCTAGTGAGACGTCAAGGTAACCAGGAACTGGTGGAAGTACATCTACGTGTCCGCCGGCAGCTGCAACCTGGAATGGCTCGGTCTGCTCTGACTTCTCGTGAACGTGCACTAGCTGGCCTGGCTTTACGCGGAATGATGGGCGGTCTACGCGCTCACCATTTACCAAGATGTGACGGTGAACAACCATCTGGCGGGCCTGAGCAATGGTGCGAGCGAAACCGGCACGAAGCACGATTGCGTCCAGACGCATTTCTAGAAGCTCTACTAGGTTTTCACCGGTTAGGCCCTCTGAGCGCTTTGCCTCTTGGAAGGTCTTGCGAAGCTGAGCCTCACGAATACCATACTGAGCGCGAAGACGCTGCTTCTCGCGAAGACGAACTGCGTAGTCGCTGTCAGCCTTCTTCTTGGTGCGACCGTGCTCACCTGGAGCGTATGGACGCTTCTCAAGGTACTTGGCGGCCTTTGGGGTTAGGGCAATGCCCAACGCGCGAGACATACGAGTCTTGCTGCGGGTACGTGTGGTTTTAGACACGTCTTCCTTTCAATGAATCACAGGGATTCTCTATAGCGGTAAATGTTCACAAATTGGTGCTGGTTAGAGCACCTCTGCCACGGACCCCTTGGCTATACAGGGGTCGCACCGTGACGAATACTCAAACAGCCGCGTTGAGTATTCCAGTCGGCAACCTGATAAGCCTAGCAGTCTGGGGCCTCGAAGCCAAGAACCGGCCCTAGCTTTTTCGGCCTCTGATGAGGGCTCGAAGACGGGCCCATCTCTCTGAAAGTCCTTGCTCGAAAGCTATCTCTTTAGGTTGGTAATAGGTTCGCGCCTGCAACTTTCGATCAAGGTAGCTCTGCTCGACTACCGCTCGGGGGTCATCGTGCGGGTAGATGTATCCCAAGCCGGCTCCGGTTCGAGCCGCGCCAGAATAATTTGAACTTCTTAGTGGCTTTGGCACAGAACCGATGCGCCCCTGTCTGATGTCCTCAAGCGCTGAATTGATGGCCAGATAGGCACTATTCGACTTTGGAGCCAGGCAAAGGTAGATAGTGCACTCCGCGAGGGGTATGCGTCCCTCGGGCATACCGACTTGAGCCACCATTTCGGCAACAGAGACGGCCAGTGGCAAAGCAGCGGGATCGGCCAGCCCAATGTCCTCGGCGGCCAGGATCATTAGCCTTCTAGCGATGAACCTAGGGTCCTCACCCGCTTCAATCATCCGGGCTAAGTAGTGGATTGCCGCATCGGCGTCAGAACCCCTGACAGATTTGATGAAGGCGCTGATCACGTCGTAGTGCTGGTCACCCTGTTTGTCGTATCTAACTAGAGCACGGTCCATGGACTGCTCAACCGCATCAAAATCGATCAGATTACGGGTGTCCCCCTCGCGAGCGGCGGCAGCCGTTGCCGCTGATTCAAGGATCGTGAGAGCACGTCTGGCGTCACCGGTTGCCAACTCAGCAATTTTGCGAGCAACTTCTGGCGGTAGCGTCTGAGCGTTATCGAGCCCACGACTGTCTATGACCGCGCGATTTACGAGAACGACCAGATCATCATCCGACAGTGGCTGAAGCGTCACCAAAAGCGAACGGGATAGCAATGGAGAGATAACGCTGAAACTTGGATTTTCAGTGGTCGCAGCGATTAGTACGACCCAGCCATTTTCAACACCCGGAAGAAGCGCATCTTGCTGTGCCTTAGAAAATCGGTGGATTTCATCTAAGAACAAGATGGTGCTAACACCATAGGTATCGCGGTCGGCACGTGCCCGCTCCATGACTTCGCGGACGTCTTTAACCCCAGCTGAAATTGCGCTCAGCTGCACAAAGCGTCGACCACTGAGTCTGGCGACAAGTTGCGCCAAGGTGGTTTTGCCAGTTCCGGGTGGGCCATACAAAATAACTGAAACCGTGGAAGCCCGTTCCCCCGCTTGAGCTGGCTTTGCCAGGGCGTTCAATGGTTGACCGGCACCGAGAATCTGGTTCTGCCCAACCACCTCTTCAAGGGTCAACGGGCGCATTCTCGCGGCCAACGGCATTGCTCCCGAGTAGAACGAGGTTTGATCCGACATGCTTTCAGGCTAGTCGATGCGAGTGAAGGCTATCGGGGTAAAATCGTCAGATACGACTCGGAGGACATTTTGCCAAGCAAGAAGACACTAAAAAGCATTGACGCAGCAGCCAAAGCGCGTGCCGCTGAATTTGCGGCAAGCCAGGAAAAACTCGGTCAACGTAAAGTCAGAAAAGCTAGAGATAACCGTCTTGCAATTTTGGCTTCTGCCGGTGCAATTGTTCTCGCTCTTGCCTTACAGCTTGCTTACTTTGGTTTCGGGCCGGGCGCGGCAGGGGCAAATCCAACCGCTTCAGCCAGTTCCAGCGCTAATTCAGCACTAGTTCCATCTCCGGAAGTTGCCGAGAACCGTGCTTGGTCAGGCACCATGAACATAAATGGAACAGATCTTGGCGTAGAAATTGACGGGGTAAACGCACCTCAGGCTGCAGCAAACTTTATTTCGTTGGCCAAGGCTGGCTTCTATAAGGACAACACTTGCCACCGCCTTGTTACCGAGGGGATTTACGTGCTTCAGTGTGGTGACCCGAACGGTGACGGCACCGGAGACCCAGGCTATAAGTGGGGCCCAATTGAAAATGCTCCTGAGGCTGACACATATAATGCCGGTTACCTGGCCATGGCTCGTCAATCAGGCAATGGCTCCTCAATGGGCTCACAATTCTTCATCGTCTATGAAGATAGCGTGATTCCATCTGATGCGGCCGGCGGTTACACAGTATTCGGAAAAATCACCTCGGGCCTTGATTCGCTTGACGCTGTGATTGCCGGTGGTGTTGAGGGTGGCGGTTCAGACGGCCGCCCGGTTGTCCCTGCCAAACTCGGCGCAATCAACCTAAACTAAGACTTAGTCTTCGATAAAGACTTTTGAATCAGGAGCCAGAATGCCTACTACCCCATCATCACTTGGTCGCGTCGATGCCGAAAACAATGTTTACGTTGTTGAAGCAGGAGCTGAGCGCAAAGTAGGCCAGTATCCTGGCGTATCGGCCGATGAGGCCCTCGCTTATTTCGTTAGAAAGTTCGCAGATCTAGAGGCTCAGGTTCGCATTCTCGAGCAGCGCGTTGCAAACAAGATTGAGGCGGGTTCGCTCAAGAAGATTGCAGCCAAACTCGTTGAAGATCTCAAAGAACCAGCTGCTGTTGGTGACGTTGCTGATCTTCGCCGCCGCGTGAGCAACCTCGATGAAAAGATTGCCACCCTTACAGCCGAGAAATCTGAGGCCAACAAAGAGGCCGTTGCTGAGGCAATTGCCAAGCGAGCAGAAATTGTTACTCGTGCAGAGGAGATTTCTAACCAGGACGCTTCGAAAATTCAATGGAAAAACTCAAGCGCAGAGATGAGCTCTCTGTTTGAAAAGTGGCAGGCCGTGCAAAAGGAAGGCGCCCGGGTCCCGAAATCTGAAGCGGACGCACTATGGAAGCGATTCTCAGCGGCTCGCACCAAGTTTGACGCTGGCAAGCGTGCCTACTTTGCTGGCTTGGATTCTGCCAACAAGGCAGCAAAGGCAGCTAAGCAAGAGATCGTTGCACAGGCCGAGGCACTAGTTTCTAAGGGAGCCGAGGCAACGGTGGCTTACCGCAAACTGCTTGACGCATGGAAGGCTAGCGGTCGCACACCTGGAAAGGGCGACGATGCTCTTTGGGCACGATTCAAGGCAGCTGGCGATGCAATCTATTCAGCGCGCGCCGAAGAAGTTGTTGTTGAAAATGCCGAACAGGCTGCGAACCTGGCAGTCAAGTTGGAGCTTCTCAAAGAAGCGGCTGCTATCGACCCAGAGAAAGACCTTGCAGAGGCTAAAAAACTGCTTTCATCGATTCAGACCCGTTGGGAAAAAGCCGGTCGCGTGCCTAAGGACAAGCTTCGTGAAACCGAAGACAAGTTGCGCGCAATTGAGGCCAAAGTTCGCAAGGTGGAAGAAGAAGAGTGGCGTAAGACCGACCCTGCTGCAATCGAGCGCTCGAATGGTGTGATCGCGCAGCTAGAAGATTCAATCGTGAAGCTAGAGGCAGATCTGGCAGAGGCAAAAGCCAAGAAAGACAAGAAGAAGACCGATGAGGCTACCGAGGCCCTAAAGGCCCGTCAGGCTTGGCTAGAGGTAGTGAAGGCTTCGATGAACTAGTCAGCTCTGATATTAGAAATTGTCTGAGGAAAACCTCGGGCAATTTCTATTTAATGGCTCTTAGTTCGAAACGCGATAGACGTCGTAAACGGCCTCAATGCGCTTTACAGCATTCAGCAGGTGCTCCAGTACTGATGCATCTCCCATTTCGAAAACGAATCGGCTGAGAGCAACGCGGTCACTGCGGGTAGACACTGATGCGGAAAGAATATTGACATGGTGCTCTGACAGGACTCGTGTTACATCCGACAGCAGTCCACTTCGGTCGAGTGCCTCAATCTGAATTTGGACTAGGAATAGGCTCTTTGAATTCTCCGCCCAAGACACATCCATGATTCGCTCAGGCTCAAGAATCAACTGCTCAACGTTCTTGCAGTCTCGGCGGTGCACCGATACCCCGCTTCCGCGAGTTACGAAGCCCACAATGTCATCACCTGGCACCGGTGTACAACACCTAGCTAGCTTCACCAGGACATCTGCGTCTCCCCTAACTAATACCCCGGCGTCGTTGGAGCGTCGGCGGTTTGCACTGCGCGGTGCGGTAGGAAGTGTGAACTCGGCATCATCGTGCTCGGCATCTGAGACGGCCGCTGTGAGCTTTTCGACAACAGACTGAGCCGAAATGTGATTGTCTCCGATGGCTGCAAACAAACCGTCAACATCTGGGTAGCGTAGCTCTCCAGCTAACTTAACTATCTCGTCGGCAGCCATGAGGCGCTGAAGTGGGAGATTCTGCTTGCGCATGGCTTTGGCCAGAATTTCTTTGCCGTGCTCAATGGCTTCATCGCGGCGGCCAATGGCAAACCATTGTTTGATCTTGGCTCTAGCACGCGGTGATTTTACAAAATTGAGCCAGTCCTTGCTTGGGCCAGCGTCTGGTGACTTTGAGGTGAATATCTCGATTACATCGCCTGAGACTAAAGCGGTTTCAAGTGGAACGAGGCGGCCGTTGACTTTCGCTCCCATCGTGCGGTGTCCAACCTCGGTATGCACTGCATAGGCAAAGTCCACTGGAGTAGCTCCGCCAGGTAGGCCAATGACTTTGCCCTTTGGGGTAAAGACGTAAACCTCTTTAGCGCCAATTTCAAACCTCAATGAGTCCAAGAACTCTGATGGGTCCTGTGTCTCCGCCTGCCAGTCGGTTAGGTGCTTGAGCCAGGCAAGATCTTCGTCTGAGGTCTTTTCGGTTGATGAAACCTGCTCTTTGTACTTCCAGTGTGCCGCCACACCATACTCAGCCCGTTGGTGCATTTCGTGAGTTCGAATCTGAATCTCAACAGGCCGGCCTTCTGGGCCCATAACCGTTGTGTGAAGCGATTGATAGAGGTTGAATTTCGGCATCGCTATGTAGTCTTTGAACCGGCCAGGCATTGGGTTCCATCGCGCGTGAATCGCACCCAAAACTGCATAGCAATCTTTGACTTCGTTTACCAGGACTCGGATGCCGACTAGATCATAGATGTCGTCAAACTCTCTGCCTCGAACCACCATCTTCTGGTAAATCGAGTAGTACTGCTTTGGACGACCAGCAACCTTGCCCTTGATCTTTGCGTCTCGAAGATCCTCTTCAATCGAGCCAATCACACTCTCAATGAACTCCGCACGCTTAGGAGTGCGCTGGGTAACCAGATTCACTATCTCTTCGTAAACCTTCGGGTACAGTACCGAGAAGCTAATGTCCTCAAGTTCCCATTTGATTGTGTTGATACCGAGTCTGTGCGCCAGCGGAGCGTAAATCTCAAGGGTCTCCTGCGCTTTGCGTCTCGCAGACTCTTCGGGCACAAAGCCCCAGGTGCGGGCATTGTGCAAACGGTCAGCTAGCTTAATGACCAACACGCGAATGTCCTTAGACATTGCCACGACCATCTTGCGCACGGTTTCAGCCTGGGCATGGTCACCGAATTTCACTTTGTCAAGCTTGGTAACACCGTCAACCAACATGGCAACCTCAGGGCCAAAATCCTTGGTTAGCTGTTCCAAAGAGTAGTCCGTGTCTTCCACCGTGTCGTGCAGAAGTGCTGCTGCTAACGTCACAGGCCCAATGCCGAGCTCGGCCAGAATGTGCGTTACAGCGAGCGGGTGAGTGATGTAAGGTTCACCAGATTTTCTAACCTGCGGACGGTGTGCGAGTTCTGCGACTGTAAAGGCACGATCGATTATCGAAAGGTCAGCTTTTGGGTGATTGAGCTTAGCTAGACGAACAATCTCGTTGAGCTCAGCGGCAAACGGACCAGATCGCGCAAAAAGTCTAGGAAGTCGACTTCGCAGAGTGCTGATGCTTCCCGTAGGTGTTTGGTCGCTCATAACTGCCTTCTCTCTCTAAGACAGCCTAACAATGTGGCCGAAGGTTACTTGTTAGCGGCTACCTTGGCTGCTGCAAGTGCGAACTTTGGCTCTCTCTCCCGAAGCTGGCTGTATAGCGGCGCTGCAATGAAGATTGTTGAGTAGGTTCCCACCGCAATACCAATTAGCAAGGCTAGGGCAATGTCTCGAAGAGTACCTGCACCAAGGACTACAGCACCAATGATCAAAATCGACGCCACTGGCAGAACGGCAACAACCGAGGTGTTGATCGAGCGAACCAGGGTCTGGTTCACTGCAAAGTTAACCTGCCCCGCGAAGGTCTTGGTGTCACTGTGCTCAACATCGATGGTGTTTTCGCGAATCTTGTCGAAGACCACAACTGTGTCGTATAGCGAGTAACCAAGGATGGTAAGGAATCCGATAACGGCAGCTGGAGTAACTTCAAAGCCAAAGGCCCCGTAAACACCAGCGGTAATAACCAAGTCATGTGCCAGAGCGGCAACCGCGGCAATAGACATTTTGAGGGTACGGAAGTAGAGTGCCATGAACACCGCAGCCAAAGCAACGAAGACTAATAGGCCATTTATCGCCTTTGCGGTGATGTCAGAACCCCAGTTAGCACCAACGAATGAGCTGGCAACAGCCGAGCTGTCTACTTCGTAGGCTGTAGCAAGTGCAACGCGCACCTCTTCAGACTCGGTGTCAGATAGCTGCTCTGTCTGAATGCGAATGCTGTCCGTTCCGACGTTTGACACAAGGGTCTCAACCCCTGGCACCACACTAGTCACAGCGTCTTCAGCAAGCTGCTGAGATGAAGAGCTTGCGCCGGCGACACGGAACTCAGAACCGCCACGGAACTCGATTCCGAAGTTGAAACCACCCCGCAGGGCTGGAATAACGATGGCCAGGAGCAGCATTACTGCAGCGATCGAGTACCAAATCTTTCGGCGGCCTACAAAGTCAATCGAACGCTTGCCGGTGTAGAGGTCGTTTCCGAAATCACTGAACTTTGACATTATTTGCTCTCCCCCGCGTTTGGCGCTCCAAGTTCAGCAGCTTTACGCTCGGCAATTGTTTGACGTTTGTTTGCTTCTTTTGATGCCTGTGCCGCTTTAGTTGCTGGAACAACCGGAGCGGTGCGGAACTGGCCACGACCTACGTATCCTGAGGCACCTAGAGCCTTGGCATCAAAACCAGACCACTTGCTGCCCGAGCTAAAGAACTTGGTCTTGACCAATAGCTGCAATATTGGGTGGGTAAATAGGATCGCGATACCAAGGTCAACCAAAGTGGTTAGACCTAGGGTGTAGGCGAAGCCACGTACGTTGCCAACGGTTAACACATAAAGGACAATCGCGGCCAAAAGGCTAACGCTGCCAGACACCAAAATGGTTCGCTGCGCACGCTTCCAGCCCACGTCAACTGCCGCGGCGATGCTCCGACCATCTCGAATCTCGTCGCGAACGCGCTCAAAGTAAACAATGAACGAGTCAGCGGTGATGCCGATAGCCACAATCAGACCGGCAACACCGGCAAGTGACAAGCGATACCCTTGGCGCCACGAAATCAGAGCAATCAGCAGGTAAACCACAAGTGCGGCTACGGCAAGAGATCCAACAGTTACCACGGCAAGACCGCGGTACTGGAAGACGGAGTAGATAATAACCAAGAGCAGACCGATGGCTCCAGCAAGAAGACCGCTGGCTAGCTGCTCTGAACCCAATGTTGCTGAAATGTTTTCTTGGCTTTGAACCTCAAATGAGATTGGAAGAGCTCCGTACTTGAGCTGATCGGCCAAGGACTTCGAGGTTTCGCTGTTGAAGTTACCGGTGATTTGAGCTGAACCGTTGGTGATCACCGCATTTGTTGATGGTGCAGTAATCACATAGCCATCAAGGGTAATTGCAAATTGGTTGCGGGGCGCCTCTAGAGGGTACAGGCGCTCAGTTACTGCGGCGAACTGTTCGGTTCCAATGTTGTTGAACTCGAGGTTCACTGCCCAAGTATTGGTGGTTGCGCCGGTAGAGGTGGTGACCGTACCAGCGGTTGAGTCGGTAACGGTGCTTCCTTCAATCTCGACTGGACCAAGGATGAACTTCTGGTATCCGGTTGTGTCACAAGTAATCAATGGTTGAGTTGGGTCGTCAACCTGGCCCGGAGTCCTAAAGACTGTTGCACAATCTAGGCCGTCATAGGCGGCCTGCAGTTCAGGAGTGATGTAAGACAAATCGCTAGCGTCAGTTGGGCTGGTGCTAGGGGTCGACGAAGGCGAAGCAGATGGACTTGGTGTGGCTGAAGCATCGTCGGTTGAACCGACAGAGGTCGAGATTCCCTGACTGGTAACGAGAACTGGTCGGAACTCAAGACGAGCGCTACTACGGATTAGTTTCAGGGTATTTTCGTCTGGTGTTCCAGGGATCTCAACGGTGATGTTTGAGTCACCTGATGTCTTTACCGAGGCCTCTGACACGCCACTAGCGTCAACACGTTGGCGAATGATAGACACTGCCTGAGCAAGCTGCTCTTCAGTTACCTTTTCGCCGTCAGCTAGAAGAGGGGCCAAAATAATCGAGGTTCCACCCTGAAGGTCTAGGGCGAGCTTTGGAACAAATGATGCTCCAGCGCCGGTCGCAGAACCGAGTCCAATCACACCAATCATCAGTGCGATAAGCACACCGAGCCAGCTCAAGCGCTTGGTTGCGCCCTTAGTTACTCCAGAGTCAGACAATTTGGATCCCCTTGTTCCGTTAAAAAACTCGCGTACTACTTGGCTGCTGGCTTTTTAGCCGCAGGCTTTGCAGCAGGCTTAGTTGCGGTCTTGGCTGCTGGCTTAGTTGCGGTGGCCTTGACTGCAGGCTTCTTGGCAGCAGGCGCTGCTTTTTTCTCGACCGGTGCAGCGTCCACTGAGCGAATTGCCGCCTTGGCAACTGTCAGTTTGGTTCCGGGAGTTGACTCAAGGACCATGCGGTCATCGGTGATTGAAACAATCTGGCCAATAATGCCGCTGTAGAGGGTTACGGTTGCGCCTTCTACAATCTTTGACTGAAGCTCAGACATCTGCTTCTTACGCTTGCGTGAATTGTTGAACATCATGGCAATCAAAACTGCCAACGCAACGTAGATGAAAATTTCCTGGATGCCCATTTCAAACCGATCTTTGTATAGAAAACAAAATAATTGACGCACTAGGCGTCTTGACAAGCATACTTTACGAAGCAGCCATTACTCGGCAATAGTCGGTTGAACCCCAATGTGCCTTAGCCCAGCGGCCGTAATCACGCGACCCTTTGCAGTTCTAGAGATGAGTCCTTGTCTTACCAAGAACGGTTCTACGACTGACTCGATGGTGTCGGCCTCTTCACCGATTGCAGCGGCTAGGGTGCTGAGTCCAACAGGCTTCATCTCGAACTTGATGCCCAAGGTTTCGAGGAGTGACCTGTCCAATCGGTCCAAACCAAGTCGGTCTACCTCATAAAGTTCTAGTGCAGCCTTGGTTAGCTCGTTTGTGATTTCTGATGAGCCCGAGACTAACGCGTAGTCCCTTACCCGACGGAGTAACCGGTTGGCGATGCGAGGCGTGCCTCGGCTGCGGGATGAAATCTCTCCCAAGGCTTGTGCAGTTGCTGTTACCCCAAGTTGTTCAGTGGCCCGAGCCAAGACTCGAGATAATTCGTCATCCGAGTAAAACTCCATGTTTGCGGTAAAACCAAAACGGTCGCGCAGTGGATTCGGCAACATCCCCGATCGAGTTGTTGCTCCCACCAAAGTGAATGGCGAGATTTCGAGTGGAATCGAGGTGGCACCCGGGCCTTTTCCGACCATTACATCAACGCGGAAATCCTCCATCGCCAAATAGAGCATCTCTTCTGCTGAACGTGACATCCGATGAATCTCGTCAATGAAAAGAACTTCGCCTGGGGCCAAAGACGAGAGTATTGCGGCCAGGTCACCAGCGTTTTGAATGGTTGGTCCGCTCGTGAGTCTCAAAGACTGTCCACTCTCATGCGCGATGATCATGGCCAGGGTGGTTTTACCCAATCCCGGCGGTCCAGCCAAAAGAATGTGATCTGAAGTTCGGTTTTGAAGGCGCGCCGCATCAAGGATTAGCGAGAGTTGCGCACGCACTTTCTCTTGTCCGACAAATTCATCAAGAGACTTTGGTCTAAGGGCCGACTCAAATGCGAGTTCGCTTTCCGAGTTAATCTGCGGGTCAAATTCAGTCATTAGGCCCCCACCGACTTTCCATGACCTAGCTCAGCCAATGCGGTTTTTAAGAGTTCGCCGCGTGAAATTTGGGGGTTACTAGCCAAGCTTTTGGCAATGACGGGCTCTGCCAATTTTGCCTGCCACCCTAGTCCGATAAGAGCCTCAAGAATCTCATCTGCTAGTGCTGACTGCGGCCGAACCGCTGGCTGAGATTCAGCCTGCCCAACCTTGCCGTTGAGTGTAACGCAAATCAGTTTTGCAGTTTTTGGACCAATGCCGCTAATTGCTTTGAAAGTTGAATCGTTATCGGTGTTAATAGCGTTGATGATCTCTGATGCCGACAGCCCCGATAGAACGGCCAAAGCTGACTTGGGACCTACTCCCGAAACACTGCGCAAAAGTTCAAAGAGCGCGCGCTCGTCCTCTGAGATGAAACCGTACAACTGCATGGCATCTTCACGAACGATCATTGAGGTAAGCAAAAGTGATTCTGCACCAGCGCGCAACTGGCTGGAGGTTTGCGGAGTAATAGCTACTAGGTAACCCACGCCAGCAACATCTAAAATGCACTGACTTTGGGAAACTTGGGCACAAACGCCGCGAAGAGAAGCAATCACGCCTCAAGACTAGCTAACGATTGGTGTTTGAGGCCTTCTTGATGGCAGCGTGCCAAGCTTTCTGTGCTGATGTTAGGTTTTCCGAACTGGCGTTGTTTGCTCCAGCCGACTTCCAGGCATGACAAATGGCTATCGCCAGGGAGTCTGCGGCGTCGGCAGGTTTTGGAACCTTTTCTAGTCCAAGAATTTTGGCAACCATGGTTCCAACCTGGTCTTTGCCAGCGCGGCCTGATCCGGTAACGGCGGCCTTTACCTCTGTTGGTGTCTGCAGAACAACCGGGATGTTGTGTTTTTTAGCCAAGAACAGAACAATTCCACTAATTTGTGCGGTTCCCATAACGCTTCTGAGATTGGCCTGCGAAAACACGCGTTCGATCGCAATTGCCGTTGGCTGGTGTTCGAGAATTAATGACTCGATGCCGTTCCCAATTACGCCGAGTCGATCGGCCAGGTCCTCCTCGGGGTCACTTCGGAGTGTCTCCACACTCACGAAAGAAACTCGCTTGGATGAAGCAAGTTCAATCACGCCAACACCGCACCGGGTAAGACCTGGGTCAACGCCCATTATGCGGATGGCCAAAGGATTAATCCTGGTCTAGTTCAGCAAGCACTTCTGGTGATAGGTCAAAGTTTGAGTAAACGTTCTGAACCTCGTCGCAGTCCTCAAGCGCATCGATCAGGGCAATAACTTTGCGTGCTGTATCAGCATCGACCTGAATTGGCATTGACGAGATGAACTCAACGTCTGCCGACTCGTAGTCAATGCCTGATGCCTGAAGGGCCGAACGGACGGCAACCATAGAGCTTGGATCGGTGGTGATAACAAACTGCTCGCCGCGATCTTCAACGTCATCAATGCCTACTTCTAGAACGGCATCAAGAATTGAGTCCTCGTTGGTGCCGTCTGCCTTGGCAACGACAATTACGCCCTTGCGGCTAAATTGGTACGAAACTGAGCCTGGATCGGCCATCGTGCCGTTATTTCTCGAGACGGCTAGACGCACTTCGGCAGCGGCGCGGTTCTTGTTATCGGTAAGACATTCAATCAAGATGGCAACACCGTTAGGGCCGTAACCCTCGTACATGATGTTCTGGTATTCAACTGCGTCGGCACCAACACCAGAACCACGCTTAATGGCGCGTTCAATGTTGTCGTTTGGAAGTGAGCTCTTGCGCCCCTTTTGAACTGCATCATAAAGAGTTGGGTTTCCGTCTAGGTCCGGTCCACCAAGGCGTGCTGCAACTTCGATGTTCTTGATGAGCTTGGCGAATAGCTTCGCCCGGCGACCATCAATAACGGCTTTTTTGTGTTTGGTGGTTGCCCATTTGGAGTGGCCGGACATAGTGCTCCTAGATAACGGATTGTTTTTGCTTAAGTTTAGGCGTTACTCAGCTGAGTTCACGATGTTTGCGAACAGCGCGTGAATGCGAGTCTCCCCGGAAACCTCAGGGTGAAACGAAATTCCCAAGGCATTGTTTTGTCGCACACCTACGATTCGACCATCGCTCAGTGATGAAAGCACCTCAACGTCACTACCAACGCGCTCAACAATAGGCGCTCGAATAAATGCCGCATGCACGAGGCCTTCTACCCCAGTGAATGCCAGGTCGGTTTCAAAAGAATCTTGTTGATTTCCAAAAGCATTCCGGCGCACTGATACATCAAGGCCGCCGAAGCTGTTTTGATCCGAGGTGCCGTCTAAGATCTCGTTAGCAAGCATAATTAGACCCGCACAGGTGCCAAACACTGGAAAACCGTTTTTGATTTTGGTCCTAATTGGTTCGAAGAGTCCGTAGGCCACCGACAACTTGTGCATCACGGTTGACTCGCCACCAGGAATGATGAGCCCACGCACGTTCTCAAGTTCGTCGGGTGTGCGAACGTACCTGTTTTCGACTCCGATTTTCGTTAGAGTTTGCGCATGCTCGCGAAAATCGCCCTGTAACGAAAGAACGCCAATGGGAAGGGACAAATTACCAGCCGCGCTCTGCCAAACGGTGAGGAGCAGGTAGGTCGCTGACGTTGATACCGACCATTGCCTCGCCTAAGCCACGGCTTACTTCTGCCAAAACAGCTGGGTCGTTATAGAAAGTGGTTGCCTTAACGATGGCCTTAGCGCGCTCGGCAGGGTTGCCCGACTTGAAGATTCCTGAGCCAACGAACACACCGTCAGCGCCCATCTGCATCATCAGTGCGGCATCTGCGGGTGTAGCCACACCACCGGCAACAAACATAACAACCGGCAGCTTGCCAGTTGCAGCTACCTCGCAAACAAGTTCGTATGGCGCCTGAAGTTCCTTGGCAGCAACATAAAGCTCGTCTGGGTTCTTGGCTGCCAGTGCGCGAATCTCTGAGCTAATTGTGCGAATGTGCTTCATAGCTTCAGACACGTCACCAGTACCGGCCTCACCCTTTGAACGAATCATGGCTGCACCCTCTGTCACGCGGCGTAGTGCCTCGCCCAAGTTGGTTGCACCACAAACGAAAGGAACGTTGAACTTCCACTTATCGATATGGTTTACGTAGTCTGCAGGGCTTAGTACTTCTGACTCGTCAATGTAGTCCACGCCCAACTGCTGGAGGATTTGTGCCTCAACAAAGTGACCAATTCGAGCCTTGGCCATGACTGGAATAGATACGGCGTTGATGATGCCGTCAATCATGTCTGGGTCAGACATTCGGGAAACACCACCCTGGGCGCGAATGTCGGCCGGGACTCGCTCAAGGGCCATTACGGCAACTGCACCAGCATCTTCAGCAATCTTTGCCTGTTCAGGTGTGACCACGTCCATGATCACTCCACCCTTCATCATTTCGGCAAGGCCGCGCTTGACTAGAGGGGTTCCGGTGTTTGGGCGTGAGTTGTTTGATTCAGTCATAGTTCAATTCTAAACTGCGAAAATCGTGTGGCTATTCCGCTGTAATTTTCGGCCAAGCTTCTGCTATTTGTTCTCTAACCTCGCCAAGGAGCCTTGGCAACGCCTTGGTTTCAGCAATGATTGGGAAGAAATTACTGTCGTTACGCCACCTAGGGACGATGTGTTGGTGCAGGTGGGAGGCAATTCCCGCGCCAGCAACCTCGCCTTGGTTCATGCCCAGGTTAAACCCGTGGCAATTCGAAACTGCCTTAAGTACCCGCATTGCCTGTTGGGTTATTTCACCAATCTCAGCTACTTCTTCTGGTGTGGCCAAGTCGTAGGTCGAGATGTGGCGGTAGGGGCACACCAAAATGTGCCCTGAGTTGTAAGGGAAAAGGTTAAGTAGGGCGTATGCGTGGTTACCTCGGTAGACAATGAGACCGTCTTCATCGGGGCCACTAGGTGCAATGCAAAACGGACAATCCTCGTCGGCAGGCTGTTGCCCATTTTGAATGTAGACCAAACGGTGTGGCGTCCAAAGATGCTGAAATGCATTTGGCACGCCCGGCAAATCTGCCGAAGACTCCACCACTCGATCTTTATTCATTCGGGCTAAACCTGAGCCTTATCTTCGATGGCCTTCAAAATGCGAGCGATAGCGTCGGCGACCGGGATTCCATTTTCCTGACTTCCATCACGGAATCTGAAGCTAACCGCTCCAGCTTCTTGATCTTCAGCACCGGCAATGAGCATGAACGGAACCTTGTTCATGGTGTGGTTGCGAATCTTCTTTTGCATTCTGTCGTCTGAATCGTCAACCATGACCCGCACACCGTGCTTTCTGAGCTCAGCGGCAATCTCGTGGAGGTACGCCGAGAATGCATCGGCGATTGGCACACCGACTACCTGAACCGGGGCCAACCATGGCGGGAAGTGACCGGCGTAATGTTCAGTCAACACTCCAAAGAAGCGTTCTACCGAGCCGAAGAGCGCACGGTGAATCATGACTGGTCGCTGTTTTGTGCCCTCGGCTGTTGTGTAATCAAGATCAAATCGTTCCGGCAGGTTGAAGTCCAGCTGAATAGTGGACATTTGCCAGGTTCGGCCAATCGCGTCACGGGCTTGTACCGAAATTTTTGGCCCGTAGAACGCAGCGCCACCCGGATCTGGCACTAGTTCTAGGCCGGAGTCTGCCGCAACCTTTTCAAGGGTGGCAGTGGCGGTCTCCCAAATTTCATCGCTACCAACAAACTTTGGATTTCCTTCTTCGCGCGTCGACAGCTCTAAGTAGAAGTCATCCAGACCATAGTCCTTAAGCAAACCGAGAACAAAGCCCAGAACATCGGTCAATTCCTGTTGCATGTTTTCTTGGGTCACGAAAAGGTGGGCATCGTCTTGGGTTAGGCCGCGCACACGCGTAAGGCCGTGAAGCACGCCGCTCTTCTCATTGCGGTACACAGTTCCAAACTCGAACATTCTCAGCGGTAGGTCACGATACGAACGAGGCTGGCTGCGATAGATAAGAATGTGGAACGGGCAGTTCATCGGCTTCAGGTAGTAGTCCTGACCAGCTTTACGAATTGCGCCGTCCTCGTCACGTTCTTCATCCATGCGAATCGGCGGGAACATTCCGTCAGCGTAAGTCTGAAGATGACCAGAAATCTCGAAAAGGTTGCTCTTAGAGATGTGAGGGCTGTAGACGAAGTCATACCCTGATTCCTCATGACGCTTGCGGCTGTAGTCCTCCATTACTCGACGCATGATGCCACCCTTTGGGTGGAAGACCGCCAGCCCAGAGCCGATTTCATCTGGAAACGAGAAAAGGTCCAGGTCCACTCCTAAGCGGCGGTGGTCGCGCCTGGCGGCCTCTGCAAGACGTTCTTGGTGTGCTCTAAGCTCCTCTTTGCTTGGCCAGGCAGTTCCGTAGATACGTTGCAACTGCTTGTTGTTTTCGTTTCCGCGCCAGTAAGCCGAAGCCACACGAGTCAATGCGAATCCGTTGCCAATCATTCGAGTATTTGGCAAGTGCGGACCTCTACAAAGGTCCTTCCAGATGGTCTCGCCGGTTTGCGGGTCGATGTTGTCATAAATAGTGAGGTCTCCGGCACCAACCTCTGCACTACCCTCGCCCAAATCTGAACCTTTGAGGCCAATTAGCTCAAGTTTGTAAGGCTCGTTTGCAAGCTCTACGCGAGCCTCCCCATCGTTCGTTACTCTTCTAACAAATCTCTGGCCAGAGCGAATGATGCGCTCCATGTTCTTCTCTAAAGCTTTTAGATCTTCAGGAGTGAAGGCTTCCAATACGTCAAAGTCATAGTAGAAGCCGTCCTTGATTGGAGGGCCAATGCCAAGCTTTGCCTCGGGATTGATGTTCTGAACAGCCTGTGCCAGTACGTGAGCGGCAGAGTGACGAAGAATGTTTAGACCGTCAGGTGAGCTGATTTCAACCGCCTCAACGACATCGCCCTCAGCAAGTTTGTGGGCCAAATCGCGGAGTTCGCCATTGACACGCTGTGCGACAACCGTGCGAGAGGTGAAGACCTTAAAACCGTCTGAATTCGGTTCAAGAACTTGATTTGAACCGTCAACGGTGACACTGAAAGAAGACACAACAACCCCATCTGAATGTAAATACTCGTTCATTCTAGCCAAGACCCCCATTACGAGGCCGGCATGTACTCGTATCCACCAACTAAGTCCTGACATGAAAGTTATGCTTGTTTAGTGAGTAAATCCAAGCGCGTGAACGTTGTTCTTATCGGTGGTGGCGTGATGAGCGCGACCCTAGGCACATTTTTGAAGCTCCTCAGCCCAGGCATTCAGATAACTGTGCTCGAGCGTTTGCCACAAGTGGCCTTGGAGAGTTCAAACCCATGGAATAACGCGGGTACCGGGCACGCAGCCCTTTGCGAACTGAACTACATGCCAGATTCCAAAGACGGTTCACTGCCATCAGCCGCTAAGGCTATAGCCATCAACGAGCAGTTTCAGCTTTCCCGACAGTTTTGGTCCTACCTAGTCGAAAAGGGAATCCTCGCAGCACCAGATACATTTATCCACTCAACACCGCACATGACCTTTGTGCGTGGGGCGAAAGATGTTGACTATTTGTCTCGCCGCTATCAGGCCTTGAAAGATCAGCCGCTGTTCGCCGGCATGCAGTATTCCGAAGATGCAGCAACAATCGCGAAGTGGGCTCCCCTGCTCATCGCCGGGCGCCAAGCCAACGAACCGATTGCTGCGACTTTCATTGAATCAGGGACTGACGTTGATTTTGGCTCTGTAACGAAGCAGCTGTTTGCCTGGCTAGCAAAAAAAGGTGTAAACGTAAAAACATCCACCGAGGTAACCCGGTTGCAGCGTAAAACCTCTGGGCAGTGGGAGATCACTTCAGTGAGTTCAAACACGGGACAGCGCGAGTATCTAGACGCCGACTTCGTGTTTGTCGGCGCTGGTGGCTGGGCGCTCAAATTGCTTCAGAAGTCAGGCATAGCCGAGGCTAAGGGTTACGGAACTTTCCCGGTTGGTGGGCAATGGTTACGAACTGACAACCCAGATGTGGTTTCTAAGCACCAGGCCAAGGTATACAGCCAAGCAAGTGTCGGTGCTCCCCCAATGTCTGTGCCTCACCTAGACACCCGCGTGGTTGATGGAAAAGCCAGTTTGCTGTTTGGTCCTTACGCAACAGCAAACCCTAAGTTCTTGAAGAATGGTTCACTTTTTGACTTGCCTTCGTCATTGCGTCCAGCAAACCTGATTCCTTATCTAGCCGTTGGCCTTGGCAACATGTCACTGATCAAGTACCTAGTCGGCGAACTCGCAAAGTCGAAGCAGAAGAAGTTTGAGTCTCTTCTTGAGTTCTACCCGAAGGCAAAGATTGAAGACTGGCAATTGCTGAATGCAGGCCAGCGAGCCCAGGTAATTAAGAAGGACCGCGCTAAGGGCGGCGTGCTGCAGTTTGGCACCGAAGTTGTTACCTCAAACGATGGCTCGATTAGCGGTTTGCTAGGTGCTTCTCCGGGTGCGTCAACGGCCGTATTCGTAATGCTTCAGGTGCTACAGCGCAGCTTTAGTGCAGAGTTCGATGGTTGGCAGAAGAAGCTGCACGAGATCTTTCCTAGCTTTGGAACCAAACTAAATGACGATGCGGCCTTGGCTGAACAATCCATGAAGGCCACCGCCAAGACTCTTGGACTAAAGGCCTAGGACTCCAGAAATAAAAAAGCCCCGCTAATGAGCGGGGCTTTTTTATAACCTCTGAATCCTGGTGGTCGATACTGGGATCGAACCAGTGACCCCTTCCATGTCAAGGAAGTGCGCTACCGCTGCGCCAATCGACCATTTGTGTTGAAGATGGAGGTGGAGACGGGATTTGAACCCGTGGGTTTACAGCTTTGCAGGCTGTTGCTTTGGGCCGCTCAGCCACTCCACCATGCTTTCACGAGGCTTACGCCCTACTGCGAGCGGATGACGAGATTCGAACTCGCGACCCCAACCTTGGCAAGGTTGTGCTCTACCAACTGAGCCACATCCGCGTGCCTTCTTTCGAAGACTTAGATACTCTAACCCAAGTTT
>JACCDU011262322.1_pt1 | contig 67841 bp, 70 predicted proteins | sample 7446081 | NCBI WGS metagenome assembly JACCDU01 (sample SAMN15323447, study PRJNA562643) | freshwater metagenome | isolation source: river surface water | place: USA:Blue River Watershed | collected 2017-08-17 | reverse complement strand
ATTGATTTCAACCCGGGGACACCAACAGCGTTGGCAGGCACCGCCGTGCGAGCCACATTCATGGTCATTGCCAGCAAACTGTAATAGCCATAGTGGGCCACCAAATCAATCACCCCTTTTTCACCAAAGCGTTTGAGAAGTTGGTGGTAGGTGACATCGCTCAAGCTGCGGTTCGTGTGGAGTTCTTCCAACACGTTGTAAATAAGCGTCTCGTCTTCGTTCATGCCATCGGGGCGACGACCTTCAGCGATGGCATCGCATATGGAGGGCAAAATGCCTTCTCTTTCGGCAATAGGCCGGTGAATAGCCCATTCGACGGGCTGAGAAAAATGTCTGGCCACAATCAGAACTGCAAATTCAGAATTGCGCAAGCCAACTGTATTTTGAAAACGCAGGTACTCACCTACCTTTTGCAGTCGGTCCATCAACTCAGGGCTTCGCATCAACGAAATGAAGGGGCCACCAATCCGACCGCGAGGGCCTGCCGCAATTTCATCCATGATCCTTTTTTGCTCCGCTGACATTTGGTCATCGGGTATGGGAGGCATACGGTCGAGCGCAGGGGTTCCAAATTTCAAATCATTCATTTTTGTCATTCAATTAAATCAAGAAAACATTTGAAGGGGTCATTCCAATAAGAGATTATCTAACGATTCACTTGCCTCGAAAAAATCGTTCTGCTAAGGTCCCATGGCTTCTAAAGGAATTTGATTCAATGTCAATCAAGAAAGACTCGCAGACGGAAGGTCTGTCAAAAGGCTTAACGCAATATGGCGATACGGGCTTTTCTCTGTTTTTACGCAAGGCCTTCATCAAAGGTGCCGGCTACAGCGACAGCGCATTAGACCGGCCCGTGATTGGAATTGCCGATACAGGCAGTGCCTACAACCCCTGCCATGGCAATGCCCCACAGCTGATTCAAGCCGTGGAGCGAGGCGTGATGTTGGCTGGTGGATTGCCCATGGTTTTTCCAACCATGTCAATTCACGAAAGTTTTGCAAAACCCAACAGCATGTTCTTGCGCAATCTCATGTCCATGGACACCGAGGAACTGCTGCGTGCACAGCCCATGGATGCGGTAGTCTTGATTGGGGGTTGCGACAAAACAGTACCAGCTCAATTGATGGGGGCCGCCTCAGCTGGGCTACCCACCGTCCAGCTCATCACAGGCTCGATGCTCACAGGCTCTCACCGCGGAGAGCGGGTTGGCGCATGCACCGATTGCCGACGTTATTGGGGCAAATTCAGAGCCGAAGAAATTGACCAGGCAGAGGTTCAAGAAGTCAACACCCAATTGGTTGCCAGCGTGGGCACCTGTTCTGTCATGGGCACGGCCAGCACCATGGCTTGCATTGCAGAAGCCTTGGGCTTGACGGTACCAGGCGGCGCTTCACCACCTGCCGTCACCGCAGATCGAATACGCGTTGCAGAAGAAAGTGGCCGTATCGCAGTGGAAATAGCCAAGAAAGGCTTGAGCATTGACAAGATCCTCACCGAAAAATCTTTTGAAAACGCCATGCGTGTTTTGTTGGCCATTGGGGGCTCCACCAATGCCATTATTCACCTCACCGCCATTGCGGGTCGCATGGGTTTTGAGATTGACCTGCAAGCCTTAGATCGCATGGGTCGCCAAACACCTGTGCTACTGGACCTCAAACCTTCGGGTCAGTTTTACATGGAAGATTTTCACCATGCGGGTGGCATGGCCACTTTGTTGCGAGAACTCAAGCCTCTGTTGCATTTAGATGCTCTGACCATCACAGGACACACCTTGGGCGAATGGATCGACGCTTCAGGGCCTGGATTTCAACAAAATGTGGTCAAAACCAGGGCTAATCCCATTTACAAAGAAGGTGGCATTGCGGTGCTCAGGGGCAACTTGGCGCCGGGTGGCGCCATCATCAAGCAATCTGCCGCCAGTGCTTCGCTCATGGAACACGAGGGAAGCGCAGTAGTGTTTGAAAATTTGCAAGACATGGCTTTGCGAATTGACTCTGAAGACTTGGACGTCACGCCCAACGACATTTTGATATTGAAGCATATCGGCCCCAAAGGCGCCGCCATGCCGGAAGCCGGCTACATGCCAATTCCCAAAAAACTGGCCAAGGCAGGTTGCAAAGACATCGTTCGCATTTCAGATGGCCGAATGAGCGGCACCGCTTTTGGCACCATTGTGTTGCATGTCACCCCGGAGTCGGCATTGGGTGGGCCTTTGGCCTATGTTCAGAATGGCGATCGCATTCGTTTGAGTTTGGCCAACCGAGAGTTAAGCCTTTTGATTTCAGATCAAGAATTGGCGCGAAGACAAGCAGCCCAACCTGTTAAAGTACCCACCGCGGAACGAGGCTATCAGAAGTTATTTTTAGAAAGTGTTTTGCAAGCCGACAAAGGTGCTGACTTTGACTTCTTGATGCCGCAATCCAAAAGCATCATTCCAAAATTTGAATAGCAGCTATACCAACTCACTCATTAGGAGACTACTTTGAGCCAACTTACACTCGATCAAGCCAATCAAATCATTCAAGGCGCCCGTTCTGCAGCTCGCGCAGCCAACTACAAGCCCATGGGTATCGCCGTATTGGATGCTTCAGGTCAGTTGGTGGCTTTTGGCCGCGAAGACGGTGCAAGCATGTTTCGCTTTGACGTTGCTCGCGGCAAAGCTTGGGGTGCTGTGGGCATGGGATCGTCTAGCCGAGTGTTGGCTGAAAGAGCCAAAGACAACCCTAACTTTTTTGTCAGCTTATCAGCTACCGCAGAAGGCAAATTTTTGCCCCAACCGGGTGCTGTCTTAATCAAAGACGCACAAGGCAATGTGCTGGGTGCCGTGGGTGCCAGCGGCGGAACGGGCGATGAAGACGAAATCATTTGCAAAGCAGGCGTCAAGTCCTGCGGCCTGATCACCGACTGAGCTTGCCCGCTACTTTGCAGGGCAATTTCAAGCCAAAGAAGGATTGAAGCTTCAATCCTTCTGCATAAGCTTCATTCCCAGATTGGCCGCTTGGCGGCGCTCATAGGCCAGAAACTCTTCAGTGATTTGGCTACCTCGAACGCCGCCTCGCACTGAGCCAGCTTCAATCTCACCAAAATACTCTTTCCACAAGGGCGGCAAGCGTTGCCCTTGTGGAATGCTGAGCCAAAGACGCAACAAGTGTCGCTTGAGCTCTGGCGCTTCGTGGTCTTCAAAGTTGGTCCTTGAATGGATGACAACGTAGTTGTTGAGTAACTGCATGTCACCGCGATCGAGTTGCATCGAATAGCAAAATTTGTCGTCGGGCAGAAGTTCGTCCAAAAGGTCTAGCAACTCTATTTGCTGCTGAGTTAAACGTGGCACTTCTGGAAAATCAATTTGAGCTGCAGTGACATTTTTCCGGTTGGCACGCAACGCAAAGAAATCTGGATCGTTCCCCAAAATGGGACACTTGTAAAAAGGGGGCTGTGTGGCATCGTTGGTGCCCTGATAGCTGTAATAAAAAGGCTGCTGCATCACAGGAATCAGGTCAGGTCGCAAACGTTTAACTTCGTCGACAATCGCAATGGAGCTGGTCACTTTACTGGTACCACCTGTTTTGGCGGTTTGCAAACACAGCAAGGCCACGACATCGCAGGAGTCCACATGAAAGTCCAAACCGGCATTGGTGTTGTACCCTCGGCCGTTTTTAACTTTGTAGCTTCCGCCTTCGTCGCGCACATCGTTCATCACTTGACTGGCCCGATTTTGAGTTCTGGCCACACCCACATTCAATCCAATGCCCCAGTGAACCAAGCGCGCATCGTCCACTGACCAACGCTCTACAGGAAAACCTTTCAGAAGACACATGCCATAGCCCGTTTGCGTGACGGCAAAGGCTTGATCAATGGCTTGCTTGGCGTGGCGTTGAAGAGGGAAATCGTTGGCTGTCATTTCAAGCCAGGATTTTTGAGTGGCCTTGGCATGCTGCAGTGCTTGTTCAATTTCGATGATGGCCTCACGGCTGAGATGGTGAATCCATGAGAAATCTTGTCGAAGCTCGTTTGGCAACCACGCGCGTGGTTTCTCTAGATTGGTTTGAATAAAAGGACTCATAACACTTTGCTTTGCTCCAATAGCCTGAGGCAGAAACAACAGCAGAAAATACCTGCTGAGCATCGACTCTGATTGGGCATCTTACTGAATAAATATGTGCCTATTTCTCACATAGGGACAACACCAATGATTTGACCTTGCTTGAGAGCACCTTCTGTCCCTACACTTCATGCTTCATTTGTATCGACAAACACAGGCTTCACATGAATCGATTTTTGGCTGTCTTTCTTTCCCTCGCTTCTCTCACAAGTTATGCACAAGATCAAACCTATCCTGTCAAACCGATCCGCTTGTTGGTAGGTTATGCGCCAGGAGGCGCTACTGACATCGTGGCGCGAAGCATTGCCATCAAGCTCCAAGAAACCCTGGGCCAACCTGTGGTGGTTGAAAACCGTGCTGGAGCCAGCAGCAACATTGCGTCAGAATTTGTAGCCAAAAGCGCACCCGATGGCTACACATTGCTTTTGGGCACTATCGCCAACGCCACCAACATGACGGCCTTCAAGAACATGGGCTATGACACCATGCGTGACTTTGTGCACATCACGCAATTCATGACAGCCCCCTCCGTGCTCACATTGCACCCCTCCGTGCCCGCCAAGAATCTCAGAGAGTTCATTGCTGTTGCCAAACAAAATCCAGGCAAATTTGCTTTTTCTTCAAGTGGCAACGGTGGATCCCCCCATCTGGCGGGTGAACTTTTAAAAATGCGCGCCAACATCGATTTGATTCATGTTCCCTACAAAGGCGCCGCACCGGCCATTGCCGACCTCCTCGGGGGGCAAGTTCAAATGAGTTTTCAAACCGCCCTGTCTGCCATCCCGCATTTAAAAAGCGGCAAACTTAACGTTTTGGCCGTCGCCAGCAAAAAACGCATGTCCACATTGCCCAATGTACCAACCATGGCAGAGTCCGGCTTGGCAGATTTTGAAGTGTCCAGTTGGAACGGCTTGTTTGCCCCCGCCAAAACACCCCCACACATCGTTGCAGCGCTTTACAACGCCTCAATCAAAGCGCTTCAATCTCAAGACATCAAAGACAAGATGGAAGCACAAGGTGCAGAGCCTGTGGGCAACAGCCCTGAAGAGTTCAGAGCGTTTGTCAAATCTGAAATTGACAAATGGGAACAGGTGATCGTGAAGTCTGGCGCCAAGATGGACTGATTCTTTGACAAAAATACACATCAATTTGCATTAAGGAACCCATGCTGAAGTTAGAAAGCTACGCCAACAAATATCAAACCATTCAAATGAGCCGTACCGACGGCATCCTTGAAGTCAAGTTGCATACCAATGGTGGGCCCCTTCATTGGAGTCTGTTGCCGCATGGTGAACTCACTCGCGCCTTTCATGAGATCGGACAAGATTATGAAAATGAAGTCATCATCCTGACCGGTACAGGGGCCGCATTCAGTGGGCCAGCTTTGGGCCCCAATGGCCACAATCATGTCAGCCATCCAGTGACCGCCATGGAATGGGACAAAATTTACTTCGAAGGCAAGCACTTGCTGCTGAATCTTTTGAACATTGAAGTCCCCATCATTGCAGCGATCAATGGCCCTACGCTTCGTCATGCAGAAATTCCATTGCTGTCGGACATCGTTTTAGCGGCAGACACCGCCACATTTCAAGACTCAGCCCACTTTTGGGGCGGCTTGGTTCCCGGTGACGGCGTGCACATCGTGTTTCCCCATTTGATGGGTACCAACCGAGGCCGTTATTTTCTGTTGACGGGTCAAACCATCAATGCGCAAGAAGCCAAAGAAGTGGGCCTGGTCAATGAAGTAATGCCTTTGGAGCAGTTACTGCCAAGAGCATGGGAACTAGCTCGTTATCTCAAAATGAGAAGCCCGCTCTTGCGTCGCTACTCCCGCGTTTTGGCCACTCAAGAATTGAAAAAGAAAATTCTTGACTTGCATGGCTACGGACTTGCTCTTGAAGGCTTGGCTGCAACTCACAACTCAAACCAAAGCGATCAAACATAATTTTTTACAAGTCTATTTTTTATATTGAAAGTTTTTTCATGCGTCTTCTCACATTTACTCTGAACCATTCAGAGCCCTTGATTGGCATCCGCACTCAAGACAAAATTCTCAACCTCAATGAAGCCGCCAAAATTGCTGGCGAAACCGGCATGCCTCAAAGCATGAAGGCCTTGCTTGCGGGCGGCCCTGAGTGCATGGCGCGTGTTCGGAGTTTGAACACCAAAGCCTTGAACGATGTGCCCCACTATCAAAGCGCATGGCTCAACAAAACCGATATCAGCTATTTGCCGCCCATTGTGGATGCTGACAAATTCTTGTGTGTGGGAAAAAACTATCGAAAGCACTTAGAAGAACTGCAGCAAACCAATTTAATCAAAGAAATTCCGCAAGAACCCACAGGATTCATCAAATTGAATTCGTGCTTGGTGGGACATTTGGCTAAAGTTAAAAAGCCAGATGGCATTGTGCGGCTAGATTACGAGCCAGAACTTGTGTTTGTGATGGGCAAACGTGCATTGGGTGTGAAAAAAGCCGATGCATTCAACTACATCGCAGGCGTCACCATCCTGAATGATCTGACCTGCAGAGATCTGCAGCAAAGAGAAGTGGCTTCAGGTTCTCGATTTTGGACGGCCAAAAACATTCCAGGCTTTGGCCCTCTCGGTCCAGAAATTATCACAATGGATGAAATTACCGATCCCTACAATTTGTGGATGACTTGCTCGGTCAATGGCGAGGAGCGCATGCGAGTGAACACCACTGATCAAATTTGGAAACTGCCCGACATCGTGGAGCACTTTTCACAATACATTCCCATTGAGCCAGGCGATATGTTTTCTACGGGGGCACCTGGCGGTGTGGCCGTTGGCAAACCCAATGCAGCGGCGCTATTTTTAAAGCCTGGCGATATTGTTGAATGTGCCATCGAAGGCATTGCCACTTTGAGCACCACCATCGTCTGAAGTATTTGTTCATCCATCACGCACCAGAGAACTCACATGAAATTGTTCAATCAAATTGGTTTATCCAGTACGCGCAAGTTTCTTAAAGCGCTCGGCATCTTTGTCGTCGGCGGTTCTTTGTCGCTTTCCCAATTGGCCAATGCGCAAACTTTCCCTAGTAAACCGGTCACCATCGTTGTGCCATTTACACCAGGGGGCGGAGCTGACAATTTGGCGCGAATCTTAGTGCCAAGGCTCAATGCACTTTGGGGCCAAAGTGTGATTGTGGAATACAGGGCTGGTGCAAGCGGCCAAATTGGCGCAGATTATGTGGCCAAAGCCAATCCAGACGGGTACACCTTGATGATGGCAACAACCGCCGTCATCAATGACAAAAATGTTTCAAAGTTTGTCGGCATTTCTTTGGTATCGGCCGACGCCTATGTGTTGGTCGTCCATCCAAGCCTGCCTGTCAAAAATACAGCCGATCTCATTGCCTATGCCAAAGCAAACCCTAAAAAACTGACATTCGGATCGTCGGGCATTGGTGCCGCCTCGCATTTGTCTGGCGAACTCTTCAAAGCGAGAGCAGGCATTGACATGCTTCACGTGCCTTACAAAGGAACCGGTCCCGCATTGAACGATCTTTTGGCCAATCACATTCAGCTGATGTTTGCGCCAACTCAAACAGCGATGTCTCAAATCCAAAATGGACGCGTCAAGGCCATTGGTGTGACAGGACTTAAAACGATCGAGGCTTTGCCAAACGTGCCGCCCATCACCAACTCGGGATTGAGTGGCTATGACGCCATTGGATGGTTTGGTTTATTGGCGCATGCCAATACGCCCGCCGACATTGTCAAAAAATTAAATGAAGACATTCAAAAAGTGATGAGCATGCCGGAGGTTCGAAAGGCTATGAATGAAAAAGGTGCCGAGCCTGGCAATTTGACACCAGCTGAATTCAGCAAGTTCATTCAACAAGAACAGACCAAATGGACCAAGTTGATCAAGGACGCCAACATCACAATCGAATAACATGATCGAAGAAAACATTGATATCCAAACGCCTCATGGCGCCATGAACACCTTTGTGGTGTTTCCAGAGGAGAACGGCCCCCATCCAGTGGTCTTTTTCTACATGGATGCACCTGGTAAGCGAGAAGAGCTTCATGACATGGCTCGCCGCTTGGCCAGCGTTGGCTACTTTGTGGTACTACCCAATTTGTATTACCGTCGCAGCCGAGATTTCTATCTCAAAGAGCGAACTCCAGAAGCCATGGATATGATGTTTGCGCACATGGCTTCACTCAATGCAATAACCAGCCAAATTGACACACAAGCCATGTTGAAATTTGTCGACAGCCATGCCATGGCGGATCAATCCCGCATTGGTGCAGTGGGCTACTGCATGAGTGGCCCCATTGTGATGTGGATTGCAGCGCAATTTCCCACTCGATTCCAAAGCATTGCGTCCATTCACGGCGCCAACATGGTCACAGAAGAGCCTGATTCACCCCACCTGATGGCATCCCAAATCAAGTGCGCAAGTTATTTCGCTTGCGCCGAGATCGACAAATGGGCACCGCCTGCAGACATTCAGAAATTAGAAGCTGCTCTCAAGCAGGCCAAGGCCAATTACCGAATTGAGTGGTACCCTCAGGCTGAGCATGGTTTTGTTTTCCCCCAAAGGGCCGGCATGTACAACGCCAAAGCCGCTGAGAGACATTGGGAACGACTGTTTCATTTGTTTGAGCGAACATTGAAACTAAGTGCTTGACGATTTCAATCAATCACTGATGGATTGATTCAGATCAAGTCAATTCCAAGACAAGTCGATTTAATGGGACCAAATCCCATCAAATCGACTTGTCTTTTTTGACTGTACAAGGCACTTGTGAAAACCAACCATCAAATTGGCCTATTGGCGCTGATCAAGCGCTCACGGCCCCTGAATTTACTCACCGGGCCCATCATCTACAGCATGGTTTTTCCCATTGCGCTGCTAGATGCCTGCATCTCTTTGTACCAAGTGATTTGTTTTCCAATTTATGGAATACCAAAATTTTCAAGGAACGATTTCATTATTTTTGATCGTCAAGAGCTCAAGTACCTCGATTGGATTTCAAAATTTCATTGCACCTATTGTGCTTATGGCGTTGGCGTCATTGGCTTTGCCAATGAAGTGATCATGGCCACCGAGGCCTATTTCTGCCCTATCAAACATCAAGGAAAGAAAAGTCACAAATTGCATCGGCATTGGGAGCAACTTGCATTTGAGCAAAATGAAGACTTTGATTTCAATGTGCGGCTTAGAAAGATCAGAGATGAAATGAACCCACCTGAGAAAGATGTATGAGCTATTATTTTTCTTGGTTGAAGTTTTTTTCTTACCCACTTTTAATTTCATTGATTTTGTCGGCGAGCCCAACTTGCCATTCGAGTGACAGTTTTAACAGCGAAATGAGCCATGCCATTGGCGGAGCTGTGATGGCAGCCTATATCACCGACAAATACTCAGACTCAGAATATCGTTCTTGGATTGGTTTTGGTATGAGTACCGCCTTCATTGTGGTCGAGCAAAATTATGAAATTTCAAAAACAGGCAAGCGCTCTAGCCAACAATTAGACATGGTGGCTCACGCCGTGGGTTCGGCCTTTGGCGCTTGGTACACCGACAAGTATTTGTTGGTTCCCTTGGTCAGGAAAAACTACTTAGGACTCACTGTTCACATCCCTGTCAATTAGGGTTAAGCTTATTTCATGTGCATTAACTTCACTCCCACTCGAAATTCGTCTTGGGTCAAGAAGAACTTTGGCCTTGATTTACCGTCAGCAGACTATCCCGTGGAGGCCTATCCAGGCTATGTTGCGCCCATTGTGCTTAAGAGCCACCAATCTGGACGAATGGCTTGTGGGCTTGCGCTATTTGGCCTCATTCCTTCTTGGGCCAAAGACGACAAGATTAGCCGACACACCTACAACGCCAGAAGCGAAACTGTGAGTGAAAAGCCAAGCTACAAAAAATCTTGGAAAAACCGAAGATACGCCATCACTCTGCTCGACAATTTTTACGAGCCCAACTATGCATCTGGCAAAGCCGAACGTTGGAAAATAGAACTTGCAAGCCAAGAGCCATTTGGCATTGCAAGCTTGTGGGACACCTGGACAGACCCCATCACTGGCGAACTGGTGACCAGTTTTTCCATGCTCACAGTCAATGCAGATCATCACCCCGTGATGAAACAATTTCACAAGCACGGTGATGAAAAGAGAACGCCTGTCGTCTTAAACGAGAGTCAATTTCATCAGTGGCTCAATGCCGACGAAACACAAGCCATGGCCATGATGAATGCGGCCAGCATGCCCGCCCTCATCACCCAAAGAAGTTAAACTATCCGAATTATTGATGTCGGAGCTTTCCCATGAACAAACGCTATTTGATCGGTACCATTGCCCTCGCTGTTTCAAGCATGCTCGTGCCTCGTATCGCCAGTGCCCAAGATTTTCCACCCAAGCGACCGGTCACCCTGTTCGTTGGCTTTGCAGCAGGCGGAGCGGCCGATGCTGCCGCCCGCTTGATTGCCAAAAAGCTCACTGAAAACATTGGCCAAAACGTTGTCGTAGAAAACAAAGCTGGTGCAGGCGGCAACATCGTGCACCAGCAAGTGGCCAATGGCGTTGCCGATGGCTCTGTCATTTTGCTAGGTTCTATCGGACCCATGACCATTGCGCCACACATGATGAAAGTGGGTTACGACCCTTTCAAAGACTTGGCCCCCATCTCTGGCGGTGTCAACTTTCCCAACATGCTGGTGGTCAACAAAGAGTCAGGCATTCGAAATTTGGCTGACTTTGTCGCCATGGCCAAGAAAGCACCTGATGCAGTGTCCTTCGCATCAACCGGTGCAGGTTCAGCATCGCACCTCACGGGTGAACTGTTTGCCATTCGGACCAACACCGACATGCTTCACGTCCCCTACAAAGGTGGCGCCCCCGCCATGCAAGACTTGCTGGCCAATCGCTTCACAGGTTATTTTTCTGCACCGCCCACTTCCATTCCCCACGTCGAGTCTGGCAAGTTGGTGGCCCTTGCCACCACTGGCCTTACTCGACCCAGCTACTTGTCCAATGTGCCCACCGTGGCTGAGTCTGGCTATCCCGGCTTTGAAGCGCTCAACTGGTATGCGTTCTTGGCCTCTGCCAAAGTACCCGCGACCATCTTGGACAAATGGAACGCAGAAATTGTGAAAGTCCTCAACGATCAAAGCACCAAAGACGCACTTACCAAATTGGGTCTGTCTGGTGCCCCCTCTACCCGCGCTGAACTCACAGCCTTCATGCTGAAGGAATCAGAAAAATGGGGCAAGCTGGTTCGTGAACGAAAAATTACCGCCGAATAAACTTGCCTACTTACGAGCGGTATCCTGTTCAACGAAATCCCACACGGTCCAACATCTGTTGGACCTTGATTTGATTCATGCCCACTGCACTCACAGGCAACACTTCACTTTTGAAGCTTCCACCCGACATGGCTTTCAAAGCGGGATTGTCAAAGCTCAAGCCTTTGGCGGCTGGCCACTCATTGTTGCCATTGGCAAAGTGATTTTGAGCGGATGCACTGGCCAAATATTCCAGGAACTTCAGCGCATTGCCCTGATTTTTCGAATTTTTAGCAATGGCACCGCCTGCAATATTCAGATGGGTTCCCCAGCTTGATTGATTAGGGAACACCACGCCTACTTTTTCAATCAAGGCTTTGTCGGCAGCATTGGTTGAACGCATTAAGCGCGCCAAGTAATAGGTATTGGTCACAGCCACGGCACATTCACCCGAGGCCACGCCCTTGATCTGATCGGTATCGCCACCCGCTGGATTTCTGGCCATGTTGTTGACAAGCCCCTTGAGCCAGATCTCCGTTTGTTGGGGGCCGATGTGCTCCGTCATGGCACCAAACAGGCTGAGGTTGTAGGGGTGTGAACCCGAGCGAATGCAGAGCTTGCCTTTGAACTTGGGGTCTGCCAACTTTTCATAGGCATCCACATCCGATTTTTGGACTTTGAACTTGTCGTACACAATGACTCGGGCTCGCGTGGATAAACCGAACCAGGCAATGCCGCCATTGTCTGATCGCTTGGCTCGCAGGTTTTCTGGAATCGCATCCTCTAGCAACTTGGATTTGACAGGCAAAAACAAGCCCTGTACTTCGGCTCGCCACAAACGAGCGGCATCGACCAACAAAATCACATCGGCAGGCGATGCTGCTCCCTCCGCGCTCAAGCGCGTCAAAATGCCAGCATCATCTGAATCTACCCGGTTGATTTTGATGCCCGTGCTTTTGGTGAAATCGGCGTACAAGGCCTCATCGGTCGGGTAATGCCGGGCTGAATAGACGTTGATAGACGCTTGAGCTGTTTGGGCCGTGGCAATTTGGGGCGTTAGGGCTGCGGCTGCCATCAGGCAAAAACTCGCGGCTTTGGTTATCTTGGGGGTCATGATGAAAAGCCTTCACTTTCGAATGAACCCATTCTATATCAAATAAGAATGATTCTCATTTGCATGAAGGTCAATAAGCGCCACAAAATCTGACTTGCGGGCTCTATTCCTGGTCTTGACGGTCCAAGGTGACCACGTGATCCACCTCAGCCCGAATGCCAATCCACTCACCCACAGTGTGGTCATGGTGGCTGGGAACGTGCGCCATGACTGTTTCACCCGATTGCAAACGCAAGGTGTACAAAAACTCTGATCCTCTAAAGGCTTTCCTCAAAATCTCAGCTTTGACCAGAGCGGCATCGTCATGAACGATGTCATCAGCTCGAAGCAACACATCGCAGGCTTGAGCCCCCTCGCCTGTGTGATTTGCCACCAGATCCGTGTCAATCAGGTCACCCAAAACGGTTTGAACCTGAATGTGCCCTTGGTTCAAGGAACGAACGCCCTCGATGAATACGCCGTGACCAATGAACTCAGCCACAAAACGAGAGGCTGGACGGTGATACAGGTGGTAGGCGTCGTCCCATTGGTGCAGGTGGCCTTCTTCAATCACACCAATGACATCGCCAATGGCGAAAGCCTCCATTTGATCGTGCGTGACAAACAGCGCAGTGGCGTTGGCAGCTTTCAAAATTTGGCGAATTTCAAGAGCCAAGCGTTCGCGCAAATCGACATCGAGGTTGGAAAAAGGCTCGTCCAACAGTAAGAGTTCGGGTTTGGGTGCCAAGGCTCTGGCCAAGGCCACGCGCTGTTGCTGTCCCCCAGAGAGCTCGTGTGGGAATCGATCTTGCACCCCCTCTAAGCCCACCAAATGAAGCACTTCGGCTATGCGATTGGCTTTGTCTGAGGACGCCTGCCCATGCAGTCCAAAGGCAATGTTGCCTGCCACCGTCAGATGGGGGAACAAGGCGTAGTCTTGAAAAACCATGCCCATGCGGCGTTTTTCGGGGGGGGCCGTTGACCCTGGCTGGCTGACCACCCGATCAGACAATTGAACGCGGCCTGCAGAAACAGGCTCTAAGCCGGCAATGGCTCGGAGCAAACTGGTTTTGCCGCAGCCAGAGGGGCCAATCAGCACACCAATTTGTCCCGCTTTCAATTGCAAAGACACACCTTTCACCGCAGGCGTGGCATTGCCCGAGTAACGAACATCAACATCAGAAACAGTGAGGTACATAATTTGCCATTGTAAGGACAGATCAAAACCCTTTGAACCAGGGCCACATGGGGCTCCTTACAATGCAAACAGTTGCGGGGTTGGCAAAACCTTCACCGCCTTGAAACCTCACATCTCTGAACAGACCCATGCACGCTGTCCGAATTCGTTCGGTTATTTTTATTTTCACAGCCCTCTTTATCAGTTTGCCAGTGTTGGCACTGATCAGTTCGTGGCTTGAGTGGAATGCTGCGTCAGCTCAAATTTTGAGTGAGCTGGTTCAAACCGTTTTACCCGATTACTTGCTCACAAGTTTGCTACTTTGCGCAGGCGTCGCAGTAGGCGTCACGGTCTTAGGCCTAAGCGCTGCAGCCGCAGTCACTTTGTTTCGGTTTCCAGGCCATCGGTTTTTTGAATGGGCCTTGTTGTTGCCCATGGCCATGCCCGCTTATGTCGTGGCCTATGCTTACACCGACTTTTTTCAATTCAGTGGCCCACTTCAAAATTTCATACGCGCAACATGGTCCTTGGAGGGCCGCGTTTTCCCCGAAATTAGAAGTTTAGGCGGGGCCATTTTCGTGTTCTCACTCACCCTCTACCCCTATGTGTATTTGCTGGCCAGGACCGCACTGATCGAACGCGCGTCTAACTTGATGGAAGCTGCACGCATGTTGGGCGCACCACTTTACAGGCGCATCACCGAGGTGGCTTTGCCCTTGGCCAGACCGGCCGTTGCGGCTGGCGTGGCACTGGCCCTCATGGAAACTTTGGCAGATTTTGGCGTGTCCAGTTACTTTGGCATTCAAACCTTCACGGCTGGCGTTTACAAGGCTTGGCTTATCATGGACAACCGCATTGCAGCCGCTCAGTTGGCCACGCTATTGCTGGCCATCGTGCTCTTGTTGCTGCACCTAGAAAAACAAGCGCAAGCGCGAATGCGCTTCACAGCCGGTAACGCCAACTCAGCCAACTCTCGCGAAGCACAACCCACACAACTCAGCCAGACCCAAGGCCTGGCGCTTGCCACCGGGTGTGGCTTGTTGGTGTTTTTAGGCTTTGGCTTGCCCATCTTGCTCATGCTCAAACCTTTGCTTCTTTCCGAAACAGTTATTCCTTGGGAGCGGTTTTTGGAATGGTCATTCAACAGCCTTCGATTAGGTGGGATCACGGCCATCTTGGCTGTTGGCTTTTCTTTGTTCATTGCGTTTAGCCTGCGCAGCAAGGCCGACCTGTTTGCGCGTTCTATTTCTCAATTGGTGGGCTTGGGCTATGCCATTCCTGGCGCTGTGGTGGTGGTGGGCCTGCTGCTTCCTGTGGCATGGATTCAAAAGCAGTGGTCCGATTCGCCAGTGGGTTTTTGGATCACGGCGACTGTGATGGGTATCATTTGGGCTTACTTGGTCAGGTTTTGTGCAGTGGCCTTGCAATCCATTCAAAGTGGGTATGCCCGTATTCCCGCGAGCCTTGACGATTCAGCACGCACCATGGGCGTCACTGGTATCGCGTTGTTAAGCAGTGTTCACGCCCCACTGCTAAAGCGCTCCGTCTTGGCTGCTGCGCTCTTGGTGTTTGTAGATGTCATGAAAGAATTGCCTGCCACCTTGGTGCTTCGACCATTCAATACGGATACTTTGGCTGTGGTGGCTTTTCAATTGGCCAGAGACGAACGTCTGGGAGAAGCGGCCCTGCCCAGTTTGGCTTTGGTGGCGGTGGGTTTGATCCCCGTTCTTTTATTGAGTCGGGCGATGCGGCAAACAAATAGAAACGCTTGATGCGCTTGCCTCGTGCGTTGGTAAACCTAAATCCGCACTCGTCCAACACGGTGCGTACTTCTGCTTTTAGAACGCGACTTTCTCAGCTTCCAGATAGGCCAGGCTCACATATTTGCCAATATTGCCGTCAAAACCCTGCATGGACTTAGCCCTTGCGGCCACTCGTGGGTCTTTCATCACGGCCGCTCTGGCCTCTGCTTCAGTCTTGCCGTCTTCCACTGCTTTGAGGCAAGGCTCCCAAATGCCCGCCATGAACTCGCCATAGGTCTTGAGTAAGTCTGGGCGAGCTTGACCGTGGCCAGGCACCCAGAGTTGTTGCCCTGTAGCAGCCTCTAGGCTTTTGTAATATTTGAAGGTGCCGGGGTAAGAGCCTTCGTCCATGTTGGCAATGCGGTTGGTCATGGCGATGTCGCCCACAGCCGTCACCTTGTCTTGCACCACCTCGACACACAGATCCGATGGCGTATGCGCCGTGCCGTAGTGGTGCATGCGAAATGTCAAATCGCCGATCTGAATCGCTTGACCATGCTGCACGGGTGAGTTGGGCAATACCACTTGGGTACCCAAGGTGGATTGGTTGGTCCAGCGCTCCATCAGGCTCCGCCACAAGTTGCCTTCTGCACCTTTGAGTTTTTCGATGGTGCTGGGCAGTGCGTAAATGGGCAACTTCTCGCCGTAGGTTTTGACGAAGGCGTGGTTACCCAGCCAATGGTCACCGTGGTAGTGGCTGTTGAACACGGCCACCACAGGTTTTTCGGTCACCTTGCGAATCATGCGAATAGCCATCTGGCCAATTTGCAGAGAAGCACCCGAATCGATCACCACCACGCCGGCCGTGGTGACCACAAATATCACGTTGGCCATCATGCCCCGATTTTCAGGGGTCGGAAATCCGTCGGGGGAGTAGATCATCCAGACATGGGGTGACAGCTTTTGTGCCGGAATGTCGGCTACGGGTGGACCCTCTATGAAGTCCTGCGCTTGCTGGGCGAGCAAACGCGCCTCGGGCCACAGGGCTGCGCCGCCTGAGGCAGCGCTGGCCCACAAAAATTGTCTTCTTTTCATGGAGATCCCTCAATAGGTGCAGCGCTTGGTCGCGCTGCACACACTCATTAAACGGCGTAACCCTTGTTGGGCAATGCACCCATGATTTTGGGCGTGTTGAGTTGGCGTGGCTTGATGCGACCGCCTTGGGCTTTGAGCCAGGTCTCGACCACATCCCAGACCTGTTTGTTGCCTTGGCTACGGGCTTCTTCGGCAACAGGGGCCCAGCCCGCCACCTTGTACTTTTTGCCTGCATCGATGAGCTGGCCTTTTAGGCGCATATCGCTAATGCGTTGGCCTGCCTTGGCCACGGGGTTGCAGCTGTAAGACAGACCCCCCACGCGCACCATGTCGCCCCCTTGCTGGTAATAAGGGTCGGGGTTGAACAGGTTGTCGGCCACGTCTTCGAGCACAGTCTTAATGGTCTCGCCCGTCATCTCAGTCACCGTGGCGTACGAGTAAGTGGTGGCGGTCATGTCGAGTAGCCACTCACGCGTGATGGCCTGGCCCGGCAGCAGCGTGGTGCCCCAGCGAAAGCCCGGGGAGAACGCAATCTCTGCGCTCTGCACGTCCAGCAGCGCGTCGACAAGCAACTGGTCTCCTGTGCCGTTGAAGTTGCCGCGGCGATACAAAAGCCCGTCGGTCACGGCCAACTTTTCTGACAGCTTGGTTTCGTAAGGCGCGCGTATTTTGGTGATGAGCGCGTCCATCTCTTTGTCGGCGGGAAACATGTTCGAGAAAACGGGCAGCAGCTTGTATCGGAAGTCGCTGACTTTTTTGTCTTTGACATCGAAGTCGAGCACGCCCAAGAACTTGCCGTTCGAGCCGGCATTGGTGACGATGGTCTTGCCGCCTTTGTTGGACACGATGGACGCGACCGGCATGCCGTCGTGCGTGTGGCCGCCCATGATGGCGTCGATGCCGCTGACACGTGAAGCCATCTTCAAGTCCACATCCATCCCGTTGTGGCTGAGCACCACCACCACCTGAGCACCTTTGCCACGGGCCTCGTTCACCATCTTTTGCATGTTCTCGTCCTGGATGCCGAACTCCCAGTCGGCCACCATGTAACGTGGGTTGGCAATCGGGGTGTAGGGGAACGCCTGACCAATGATGGCGCAAGGCACGCCATTGATCTCGCGAATCACGTAGGGCTTGAACACCGGGTCGCCAAAGTCACTGGTCTTGATGTTTTGCGCCACAAAATCGACCTTGCCCGCAAAGTCTTTTTCAACGATTTCTTTGACACGTTCCATGCCCAAGGTGAATTCCCAGTGACCGGTCATCACGTCCACACCCAACAGTTTGCAGGCGTCGACCATGTCTTGGCCGTTGGTCCACAAGCTGGTACCCGAGCCTTGCCAGGTGTCACCACCGTCGAGCAACAAAGCGCCAGGGCGGCTGGCCTTCATGCGTTTGACCAAAGTGGCCAAGTGGGCAAAACCACCCACTTTGCCATAGCGCTTGGCGGCTTTTTCATAGTCCAGAAAAGTAAGCGCATGGGCTTCAGCTGTACCCGGACGGATCTTGGCCACTTGCAGCAAATGTTCACCCACCAAATGCGGCAGGTTGCCTTGCATGGATCCAATGCCCAGATTGATGCTGGGTTCGCGGAAATAAATCGGCTTGAGTTGGGCATGGCAATCTGTCATGTGCAGGAAAGACACATTGCCGAACTTGGGCATGTCGTACAAACCATTGGCAGCAGTGGCCGCACTGGCTTCAGCATAAGTGCCCATGCTCAAGCCAGCCATTGTGCCAGCGCTCATGACCTGAATAAATTCGCGTTTGGAGAGATTCATATTTGCAATCACTGATATATGTGAGGCTAAAAAACCCGGCTAGCCGGGTTTTTTAGAGCTTACTGGTTGACAGGAGATTTGGGGTCTAGCAACAGACCCACAATGTGACGTACTTGGGCCTCGCTCAAGATGCCCGTGTGGCCTGCGCGAGGCATGTTGGAGCAAGCGTTGTAGGCCTTGGCGTTCCAGATCTTGCCCCAGGTGTACTCTACGATGGCCTTGCTAGCGGGATCGTTGGGGTTGGACACGCCACGGATCTTGCCGTAGTTGTAAAGGCTGGGGCCAATGGTGCCGTAAGAAATTTCTTTCTGGTCAATCTTGTGGCAGTTGTAGCAATTGCCGCCGTTGACGTCATCGGCTTTATCGGTCCAAGTCAGGCCACGACCACTTTGAGCAATTTTTTCGCCTTCTTTCCAGTCGCCAATGAACTTGCCATCAGAGGGCCACTTGATGGCTTTGAGGTTGGCTTCTTCGATGCGCTTGGCAGTTTTTTCGTCCAAGGGTTTGCCTGCTACGTCGGCTTCACTGCAAAGGCGGTTGGTTTCGTCGGTGGCGGTAATTCGCTCGACTTTCACATGACTTTGGTCACGAAAAGAAGCCTTGACGATCTTGTCGGTCAATGCATTGAGCTCTACAAACGAAGGGCCAGATGCGCAGCCTGCTACAAGCAAAGTGGTGGCTAAGCTAGCCAGTACGAGTTGGGTCTTTTTGTTCATGAGGTTTTCCTGTTCAGATCAGCGCTTGATGGCAGGGGCAACGGAAGCTGCACCCTTCGCATTTACACCAAGATAGGTCGACAAGGCGATCGTGGCATCGCTGCCAAAACCAGGGTACGGAAACCGTTGCTGGCGATAACAATCGTTCAGGCGCAGTTGCATGCTCCACATCTGACCGTTGGATACGCGATAGGCGGGCCAAGCAGCAAAGCCAACACCGTCACCAGGGTTCTTGGTTAAGATGGGCAGATCTTGCAAGCGGATGCGTTTGCCTTCTTCGCCATGGCAGGAAGCGCAGGAAAAGTCATGCGACCCGCCACGCTGAAAGAACAGGCGTTTGCCTACTTCGTAAAAAGTTTTTTCTTGAGGATGCGCTTGTGACAAGTTAAAGCGCTGGCCTTTGGACTCGGCAGCAATCCAAGTGGCCAAAGCGGTCACGTTGGCCATCTCGCCACGACCAAATGCGGTCTTAGAGATTTCTGCAGCGTTAAAACCTTGTAGAGTTTCCATGCAGGTCACCAAGCGGGACTCCAGGTCCTGCACGCGTTGGGTGTCTGCAAAGTATTTGGGCAACTCAACAAAAGCGCCTTTGAACACGCCTGGACCTTTACCCAGATCGCATTTTTCGAGACTGGCGTTTTTGGGACCACGTGCTTTTTTCCAGAGGTCTTCGCCTTTGGCTTCAAACAGTTCAGCGGGGTTACCGTCTTGAAGCATGGCGCGGTATTCATCAATACCTTGGCTAGCGGTCTTTTGGGCCAGCGCGGGCATGGTACTCAGGGCCAGTGCAACTGCCACGGCCAAACTTGATGCTTTGTTCATTGTCACCTCTGTTGGTATTTTTCAAACACAAAGGGTGAAGTTTTGACTTCACCCTTTGCTTTATGTTTGCACGATCACGAAACGGTTGCTTCGTCAGTGCGGGTATCGCCCTTGTTGTCTTTCCAGGTCACAGCAATTTTGTCACCAGCTTTGGCACCTTTGACTGCAAATTGCAGGAAGGGGTTTTTAGACACTGCGGGACCCCACTCAGCGGAGAACACGTCTTTGCCGTTGTGTTTGGCTGTGACTTCCTGGATAAACCAGGCGGGTACGGTTTTGCCGGAAGCGTCTTTACGCTGGCCGGATTCCATCTCGTGGCTCATGAGCACACGAACGGTTGCTTTGTCACCAGAGGACTGGGCACGGATGCGCATTGGATCTGCCATTTTTCTCTCCTAAATCTTTCAATGAATCAATGTTTGAACAATAGGCGCTGGGGATTAACCACCGCAACCACCCAATGTGACTTTGACTTCTTTCTTGGCCCACAAAGCTTTACCGTCGTTCATGATGGCCACAGCGTAGACATCGGAAGACTGGCCCATTTTGGCGCGAGTCGAGAAGTTGGCGTCGACGGCATCGGTCACATGGAACATCGCCACTAGAGAGGACGGGTTCTTTTCGACCATGATCAGCAAGTGCTTGACGCCAGGCAGTGCGGAGCTCGCACCCAAAGGCACCACAGCACCGTTTTCGGCAATGTCAGGACCGGTGATGGTCACATCTTTGCTCTCAGACATGCTGGTAGCACCAGCAGCTTTGGCGGAGTCTTGCACCGACTTGGCGTCGAATGCAGCTTTATTGAAGGCAGCGTGGGCGAACTGCGGGAAACCCGCGGTAGCCAAGAGGCCAGCCACAACAGCGCTTTGCTTGAGTGTCTCGCGACGGTTTTGCATCTGATATCTCCTTGATGGTTGAGTGATGCTAATGAAACAGGTTCAGAAGTGCAACAGGGATGACCCTGAATTACTTGCTGGCCCCCTTGGAAATCCATTCGGCAATTTGCTTGGCATCAGCGCCAGGCAGGGACTGAGGTGGCATGGGGATTTGACCATAAACACCCACACCACCGGCCTTGACTTTGCTCAAAATATAGTCGGTCTTACCGGCTTGTTTTTTTGCAATTTCGTTAAAACCAGGGCCCACAATCTTCTTGTCCACACCGTGGCAAGCGGTGCAATTGTGCTTGTTTAAAAGCGCAATCGCTGCTTTGGCTTCGTTGATTTCAGGCTTGGCAGCGGCCACTGGGGCAGCAGCGGCCACCGGCATACCAGCCTTGGGCTCGGGTTTGGTGGTGTCCGCGCCGCGCTGCGGACCGACGTTGCGGTTTTGCTCTTGCAAGTTACCGTGGGCATTGCGCGCAAAGTCAGGCAGAAATGAAGCCACTTTGGCTTCAGGCGTGCAGTCCTTCATGCAAATCTTGTTGGCGGTGTCGGGTTTTTTAACACCACTCAATTCATTGCCAGGCCACATTGCATGGGCTGTGCTCATGCCATTGCGGTTGGGCATGCGCGCCTGCACTTCTGCGATGTTTTTGTCTGACAACACATAGTTGTCCGGCACAATGTTGGCCATGTTCAGCATAAAGGCCGTGACCGCATAGACTTCTTCTGTGCTCAGTGTCTTGGGATTAGTCCATGGCATTGCGCGGTTGATGTAATCCCAGAGGGTTGAAACTGTGGACACTTTCATGATGGTGGTGCGGCCGGGGTAGTCGGTTCGCATCAAGTTGGCCACGCGGCCTTTCTTAATGTCTTCTGCAGTGGTCCCGCCGATAAGCGGACTGAACACCTCGTTGGACTCACCAAACACACCGTGGCAATGGGCGCACTTGGCTTCCCACACATCCTGGCCTTTGGCCACCGAACCAGAGCCTACTGGAAGGCCCTTAAAGTCCGGGCGCACATCGATGTCCCACTTGGCGACCTCGGAGGGCGTGGCGGCGCGACCAATACCCGGAAACGTGTTGGACTGAGCAGCCACCACACCCGCTGTAGCAAGCATAGCCAACGTCAAAAAGGCATTACGAAACCTGGACATTTTTCACCTCACCGTTTTCCTGCACCAACCACGACTGGATGGCGTTGTTGTGATAGATCGATCGCGTGCCGCGCACTGAACGCAGCTGTTGGTAAGTGGGTTGCACATGGCCCGTGTCATCTTGGGCTCGGCTCTGGATGATGGCTGACTTGCCATCCCACACCCAATCGATGTTGAAGCGGCTTAGAGCCTTGGAAAGCACAGGCGTCTCCAAACGAGCCTGTCGCCAGTTGCGCCCCCCGTCGGTGGACACATCCACGCGCTTGATCTTGCCCTTGCCCGACCATGCCAGACCCGTGATGTTGTAGAAACCTTTGTCCAGCAAAACCTGACCACCCGAGGGCGTGGTCACCACGCTCTTGACTTCTTGCAGGTTGGTGTATTGGCGGTGCGTGCCATCCGGCTGCAAGTCGATGTAATGAATCGCTTCGTCTTTGGCTGCATAAGGCTTGTCGCCTACTTCCACTCGGCGCAGGTACTTAACCCAGCTCACACCTTGCACGCCTGGTACCACCAAACGCAGGGGGTAGCCATTTTCTGGGCGCAGCATTTCACCGTTTTGGCCATAGGCCACGATGACTTCACCCGATGTGATCAAGCTCATGGGGATGGTGCGGGTCATGGACGAGCCGTCACCGCCTTCGGCCAAAACAAACTTGCCGTTTTTCAGGTCAGCACCGGCCATCTGCAAAAGGGTAATCAGGGGCACACCCGTGAACTCGCTGCAAGAAATCATGCCGTGGGTGTACTGCACTGTGGGCACTGCCACGTTGCCCCACTCGGTGGCGGTGTTGGCACCGCACTCAATGAAGGCAAAGCGTGAGACCGATGGCAAACGCATGATTTCGTCCATGGTGAAAACCATGTTCTTTTTAACCATGCCATTGATCATGAATCGGTGCTTGGACGGGTCAATGTCCCACCAGCCTTGATGGTGACGCTCGAAGTGCAAACCGCTGGGTGTGACGATGCCAAACAAGGACTGCAACGGTGCAAACGACACAGAGGCTTGGGTGGTTTGTGTTAAGCCAGGGCTTTGACGGCGCTGTAAGTTGGCTTCGAACTTGGAGGGCTTGCCATAGCCTTCAACGGCGACGCCCTGCCCCAGGCCTACGGCGTGCTCAGGCAGGTTCAAGATGTTGGGGTCGCCACCTTCAACGGGCACCGGGTTGCCTTGGGCCATGGCAATGGGGGCTGCTGCGCCAGCTGCAGCTGCTGCAAAGGCATTGCGAATGAAATCACGACGGCCTTTTTTGCCTTCGGCAAAGACTTCCTTGATGCCGGTTGGGGTCAGAAAGTTTTCAGGTGCTTTTTGCACTCTTCCAGAATTGATGTTGTCTGCGTTCACACAAACTCCTTGTTGGTTTGATCATTCACATCCAGACCAATGGCCACCTGCGTGCAAACCGCTTGGCAAGCCTCAGCTGCAACGTCGTCTGTCATCCGAAAAACAACTGAGCGCCTTACCTCATCTTGGTTCAGTGTCATCTTGTACTTACATTTAAGTTCGTATATTCGGATGTTCGAATATATTAGATAAGCGATGGATTCGAATCAGGGATTACACCTAAGAAGCATCTGATGAGTAAAAATCTAGGTTTGTTGGATATGGCCCTAAAAGACGAGCCCTTACAGTTTCATTTGAATTTGTAGTGATCGCGATTGATCACAGCCGCGACCGAAGTCACGTCCTCTGGAAACATACCGAGGTTGAGTTGGGTGTTGCATTGCTCCACCATGCCGCGCAGCAAGGAAGCGTTGTTGATTCGACCCTGGGGTTTGTAAATGGAACTGCCATTGCCACCGACCTTGGAGACATGACAGACCACGCACTTGCTTTCGGCAATTAATTTTTCACCCAACTTGTAGTCCGCATCTTTGTAGATCGCCGGCTGAGCGTGGGCAAATGTTGCACAAAAAAAGAAACTGACACCGACCATCGCGGTCTTGTTTCGGGTTTTCATTCAAATCTCCCATCAAAAAAGCCGCGCAAGGACCAGCCCTTGAGCGGCAAATAAGCCACGATGACTCATCGGGCTTTCTAAATCATGCCAGCTGATCAAGCTCGCAAAGGCTTGACTTATTTGGCACCAGCCAAAACCCATTTGGCCAAGGTCAGAGCATCGGCATCGCTCAAAGCCGCTTGGGCAGGCATGGGCACAGGACCCCACTTGCCCGAACCACCAGCCTTGATGCTTTTAGCCAGTGTGGCTTCAGCGTCTTTTTGGCCAGCGTATTTTTTTGCCACATCGTTGTACGAGGGACCCACCAGTTTCTTGTCCACGGCGTGGCAGGCCATACAAGCGTTTTTCTTGGCCAAGTCTGCATTGGCAAAGGCAGGTGCTGACATCAGGGCAGAAATGGCAACAGCAGCAAAAATCAATTTCATGAGAGCTCCGAGTTAAGGTTTTTAAATATAACCAAACGGTAATTTAACCTAGATCAATACGGCTTTGCGAAAAAGCGCTCACCTTTTGCGTCAGTGATTCTACTGAGAGCCGGTTGCAGACGGTGATCGGTCAGAGAGGTTGTTGCAGTCGCGGCCTAATGCCTTACAGGGCTTTGAGCCCTTGCGCCATGCGGTCTTCGAGATAGGGTCCGTAAAAATCGGGATGGTAAGCACCTTCCATGCGCTCGGCCACTTCTTTGCCACCGGGCCCAAAGAACAACAAGGTGGGCGTGATCGAGACTTTCCACCGCCGAGTCAGTTCATCATGGGTGGTCAACTTGCCCGCAAAGTCGAGCACGGGCAGGTTTTTGCGCATATCCACCTGCACGATGGTGGTGCCTGAAAGTGCCATGGGCGAGAGGTGACTTTGGCGAGCTTGGCGACAGAACACGCAACCCTCCAAGCTGACCATGACGATCAGGGCTTGCTTGTTTTTCAGGGCGCGGGCCAGTTCGTCGGGCAGCGATTGGGCTGCGGGCAAGGTGGCAGCACGGCCCGATTGCCCCCAAGCGGGGATGGCTGCAAGAGATACCCCCACCTGTAAAAGCCAGTCGCGACGACGCAAAACAGAGGAAGAAAACATAGTCAGAGTGGAAGCCATGAATTGCGGACAGTGCACAATAGCAGGTTTTGCTTGGCGGGCTTGAACAGCCAATGACCTGCACTTTTCAATGTTAGAAATCAATGAATTATTGGAGAAATCCATGAATCTCGCAAACTTGCTTGAAACCTGGGGAGACTCAAATGTACTGGCCTTGGCGGGCGCGTTGGTCGGCTTCACCTTTGGCTTGGCCGCCCAGCGCAGCCGGTTTTGTGCCCGTGCGGCCGTGGTGGAGTGCTGCGAAGGCCAGACAGGCGAGCGTTTCAGCGTATGGTGGCTGGCTTTTGGGGCGGCGCTTGTGGGCGTGCAGGTTTTGGTGTTCTTGGGCTGGCTCAAACCTGCAGACGCCCGCTACATTGGCCCAGCAGGCAGCATCTCAGGCGCGGTGTTGGGCGGCTTGTTGTTTGGGGCTGGCATGATTTTGACGCGCGGCTGCGCCAGTCGATTACTGATTTTGTCGGGCAATGGGAATTTGCGCGCCTTGCTGGCTGGCTTGGTGTTTGCCGTCACGGTGCAAGCGAGCATTGGCGGTTGGCTGGCCCCTGCCCGCCAGACCTTGGCCAGTTGGTGGCCCATCGACGGTGGAGCCGGTCGTGATTTGCTGCAGATCACGGGCATGGGCCCGACGGGCGGGTTGGTAATGGCGTTGCTGGCGCTGGGCACCGGTATTTTCTTTTTCTTCAAGACGCACCAGCGTCGCTGGAGCTTGGCTTTTGGAGCCATCGTTGTGGGCTTAAGCATTGCATTGGGCTGGTTCCTGACGCAGGCGATCGCCTCACAATCGTTTGAGGCGGTGCAAATCCAGGGACTCAGCTTCAGTAGCGCATCAGCCGAGATGCTGATGCGGGTTCTGTCCAGCGCCTCATCGCCCAGCCTGGGCTTTGATGCGGGTTTGCTGCCAGCCACCTTCGTGGGCTCATTATTGGGCGCATTGTTGGGCGGCGACTTCAAGTTCGAGGGCTTCAAGACCGAGAACAAGCTGGGCCACTACCTCACAGGGGCGGTGCTCATGGGTTTTGGCGCGGTGTTAGCTGGCGGCTGCACTGTTGGTGCGGGTATGACGGGTGGTTCGATTTTTTCGCTCACAGCCTGGCTGACGCTGATCGCCATCTGGCTAGGTGCTGGCTTGTCTTGGCGCATCCACCGCAGCATGGGCTGGCAAATCTGAGTTTTTTTCCTACGCGAGGACTACCGCGCGCGCTCCTCATTAAAAAAACGCCGCTAATCTCAAGGACTGCGGCGTTTTTTCAAAGACGTGGCAGACAGCCACGATAAAGGAGCATCAAGCCAATGTGTCGGCCCAGATGTTTTGCGCCCAGCTCCAAGCGTAAACACCTTCCAGTTCGTTGGCCGCGGCAGACACACCACCTGAACCTGGAACGGTCAGCATGGTTTTCTTCTCGGCGTCGTAGCGGTGCACGCTGGCCACATGGACCACGTCTTTGCTGCTGACATAGCTGTAGCAGGTGTTGTTGTAAATGGGCATGGGGTTGACTTCTTTGCCCATCAACAAAGCGATGACCGCAGCAGCACAGGTTTTGCCGTGTTGGTTGGCCATGTGACCCGACTTGGGCATCAAAGGAGCGACTTGGATCGAATCGCCCAGAACGTGCACGTTTTTGGCCGCTTTGGATTCGAAAGTCAGGAAATCCACTTCGCACCAGCGCTTGTTGGCCGTGGCCAAGCCCGCGTTGACGGCGATGTCGCCAGCACGCATGCTCGGAATCACGTTGAGCACACTGGCCTTGACATCTTCATTGAACTCGAACTTCAAGGTCTTGTTGGCCACATCCACATCGGTCACGTTGTGCTTGTTGCGGTACTCAATGATGCCTTTGTAGCGTTCAGTCCAGGCCTTCTTGAACAAACCAGGCTTAGAAGTGACGTCGTCGTTGGCGTCCAAGATCAACACCTTGCTCTTGGGCTTGGCTTTGGTGAAGTAGTCGGCTACTTGGCAAGCTCTCTCGTAGGGACCGGGAGGGCATCGGTATGGGGCCAGCGGAATGGACATGGCGAAGACGCCACCGTCGGGCATGGCTTCGAGTTGTTTGCGAAGGGTCACGGTTTGCTCGCCGGCTTTCCAGGCGTGCATCACTTGCTCTTTGGCGCCAGCACGGTTCATGCCGGGCAGGGTTTCCCACATGAAATCCACACCGGGCGAGACAATCAGGCGGTCATAAGTCAGCTCGGTGCCACCAGCCAGTTTGACAATGCGCTTGTCGGCATCAATGGTGTTGACGCGGTCCTTGATAATCTTGACACCGTGGCGTTTGGTCAGGTTGTCGTAGGGCGTCGTGATCTCGGTAATGGTTTTGCTACCGCCAATCACGAGGTTGGACATCGGGCAAGAAATGAAGGCATCGCTTGGCTCGACCAGGGTGACCTGGATCTTGTGTTCAGACCACATGCGCAGGTACTTGGCTGCCGTGGCGCCCGCGTACCCCCCGCCAATGACCACCACTTTGGGGCCACTGCCACCACCCATGGTGGCACAACCAGAAACCAATCCCATGGCACCCAAAGCGGAGCCTGTTTGTAAAAAATGACGACGTTGCATGGCAGTTTTTCCTTATTTCTTCTGGGCGGCAAAGTAGCCAGCAATGGCGACGATTGGGGCGTCTGAATAGCCCTTGGCGAGCTGCTGCATGATGGTGGCCGCTGGCACGCGACCGGCTTTGTAGTCCAGCATTTTCTGAATGGTGACTTCTTTAGGGACACCCGCCAAAGAAATCATGCCAGGCTGCGCATGGCCGTTGGTACCATGGCATGCGGCGCAAGATGCAGCCCAGCTGCGCACATGCAGCGGATCGACCTGGGCTTGGGCCAGGCCAGACAAGGCGACCAAAGAGGCCGCAGTCAAAGCGTGTTGAATCTTCATGGGTTTTCCTCAAAAAAAACAGTAAAGGCGATTGAACTTCTCAACGCCCATCAGGGGCGCAGATAAACAAATTTTTCATTGGCCTGCAGCTTGGCCACTTCGGCAACACCGGAGGGCACTATTTTGGCTTCCATCAGCAGTTTGTCGGCAGAGATTTTGCGCGAAACCAAGGTGTTGTTGCACACACGGAACTCCACACCTTTGTTGACCAAATCAGCAACACTCCCAGCAAACGGTTGGTCCATCTGGTTGGTGGCACCATTGATCATAAAGTCGATACCCAAACCATGGGTGACGACCACAATTTTAGCGGTTGGGTCGGCAGCCAGGTGGTTACGGATGTTGCCGATAGCCCGTGATGCCTGAGGGATACCCTCGCTCAAGTGGTAAACCACCTTGATCTCGGCCCAGCTCAGGGTGCATGCCAGCAGGCTAGACATCAATAACAGGTGTTGTTTCATTAGTTGCTCCTTAACTATGGATATTAGCGAGTTCAAGGGGGGAAGCATGCCCGTAAAAACCCGCCCTCAAACTGACGTCAAACCTTCAATCACTTTCGCTGGCGATCTGCACACACACGGAGCGACAAAGGGTCACTACACGGTCGTTGATGATGCGGTAGTAAATTTGTACACCTTCGCGGCGCTTACCAAGCACGCCTGCCTGGTAGAGATTGTTCAGGTGCTGCGACATGTTGGGCTGGGTCGTGTCGATCTCGGCCAGCAACTCGCCCACATTCTTTTCGCCATTGCAAAGTGCGCTGATGATGCGCAAGCGCATGGGAGCCGACATGACGCGAAACAAATCGGCGGCTTTTTCAAAAACCTCTTCCGATTCGGTCAGGGCGTATCCTTCTCGTGATGCTGTTTTGGACATGGTGTCTATTTTTCTAGAGTTTGTTTTGCCAAGACTTTTAAACAGCCCCTTGCTTCTTGAACCAATTTAGCATTCTTTGCCAGCCATCGTCAGCTGCCGCTTTGCGATAGCTTGATCGGTAATCGGCATGAAAAGCGTGCGGTGCTTCTGGGTAAACCACAAATTCGCTTGACTTGGCAGCGCCGGGGCCTTGTGCCAGTGCGGCTTTCATTTTTTCAACCGTATCTAAGGGGATGCCAGTATCGGCTGCGCCATACAGGCCCAGCACGGGGGCTTTGAGTTGACTGGCCAATGCCAAGGGGTGCGCTGGCGTTTTCGCTGTTGTGTTGCCGACCAAGCGGCCATACCAAGCCACACCCGCCTTGAGTTGAGGCTGATGCGCGGCATACAGCCAAGTAATGCGGCCACCCCAGCAAAAGCCAGTAATGACCAATTTTTGAACATTGCCACCATTGCGTGAAGCCCAGGCTACGGTAGCGTCCAAATCGGCCATCACTTGTGCGTCAGGCACTTTGGCAATGATTTCTGATTGCAGCTTGGCCAACTCTCCATATTCGCTGGGGTCACCTTGGCGCACAAAAAGTTCGGGGGCAATGGCCATGTAGCCCGCCTGTGCCAAGCGGTGAGTGACATCGGCGATGTATTCGTGCACACCAAAAATTTCTGAAATCACAAGCACAACAGGCAGATCAGATTTGCCTGCTGGTGCACTGCGATAGGCGGGCATCTTGAAGCCATTGACATTAATGGTGACTTCGCCAGTGAGCAAACCTGTAACGGGCGTTTTGATAGCCGTTTGAGAGATGATGGGCATGGCTGCTGCTGAGTAGCCAACGCCAATAGCTGCTTTGAGTGCAAAGCGACGCGTGGTGCCATTGGCATCTGCATGGCCGCCCAACAGAGCTTGAATGTCATCAATGAGGTCTTTGTTCATGGTCCGCCTAAGTCAATTTTGTGGGCGAATTGTAGGGTCGCTTGCGCATGTTTGTCTATGTATCTACTGAATTGGATGGCTGTAGCCGTAGGCACCCATCACAGACTTTGCTCTGTCAGTTTTCAAGTAACGCATGAGTGCAATTGCTGCAGAATTTTTTTGCCCAGCTAAAAGCAAAATAGCATCTTGCTGAATCGGCGAATAAAGTTGAGGAGGCACGATCCACGCAGATCCTTTTAACAACTTGCCTTCCGAGAAAACTTGCGACATAGCGACAAAGCCAATTTGGGCATTTTCAGTTTCCACAAATTGATAGGCTTGGCTGATGTTTTCACCTTGCACAAACTTTGACTTGAGCTGTTCAGTTAAGCTCAAACTTTGAAGTGTCTCCATGGCCGCAACGCCATAAGGCGCTAGTTTGGGATTGGCCAAGGCAAGTTTTTGAAAACGAACTGTTTTTAAGATCTCCCCTTCTGGATCGACCCGTCCAGCTTGCCGACTCCAAAGAACCAGTCTGCCTTGAGCATAAGTAAATCGAGTACCTGCAAGCCCCAGACCTTCTTTTTCTAATCGAGCGGGCGTTTCCTGATCCGCCGCAAGCAATAGGTGAAAAGGCGCACCATTTTTGATCTGCGCATAAAAGGCACCCGTTGAACCCAGTGAAAGACGTACTTTGTGGCCAGACTCAGCTTCAAATTGCGCCACAATTTGACGCATAGGTAAGCTGAAGTTGGAAGCTACAGCAACAGTGAGTTCAGCTGCTTGAATGGAAATTAGCAGTGCAATTTGAAGAAAAATAAGAAGAAGGTTTCGGCACATGGATTCGCCCTTACTTCTGAAAATCAGCATGCCTGTCTTGCCGCTCACGCAAATTATGTTGGCCTGAACTCAGCCTATCGCCACCCAATGGCAAGTTTTCATGCGCAAGGCACATAGGACGCCCTCTTGCGCCACTAGCCAAATAATCTTTCAACAAAGACTTTCGAACCAAGGACTCATCAAGCAAGCGCGAAACAGTTAAATAACCAAACACCGTATCGACCAATGTCTCAGGGGTCAGGCCATAGGTCTTTTGAGTTTGCTGCCAAAGATGATCTGTAAATGACATGAACGCCCAAAACGACGAATGATGCGGTTCATGTGCTTGGAAAATCAGGGGCAGCGTTTGTTTAAAGCGTCCTGAATTGGCGATCAAATCCCAGTACTTGGCCAGTCTGCTAAATCGCTTCAGTGTTTCACAGTCAATGTCGTTGTTTTGCTGAATGACGTAGGGCGGTAGTTCGTCGTAGACCATGCCAAATGCTTGGGTGTGCCTTGCGATCGGGGTTCCTCTTAAGCGTTTCAAGATGCCCAATTGAATTTCTTGGGGGCCAATTTGCAGGAGTCGATCAAAGCCTTCTGCAAAACTTTGAAGTGTCTCGCCTGGCAAGCCAAAAATCAAATCAGTGTGCAAATGGGCATTCGACTCGGTGAGAAGCCATCGCAAATTGGCTTCTGTTTTGACATTGTCTTGTCGCCTTGAAATGCGCTGCTGAACCGCTTCATTGAAGGACTGAATGCCCACTTCAAATTGCAAAACGCCAGGGGGAAACTGAACAATTAATTCTTTCAGGCGATCGGGCAGATGGTCTGGCACCACCTCAAAGTGCACTAGCAAAGCAGGTGTCGAGTCATGCCGCAATCGATCTAGAAAAAATTGCAAAATTTGTGCTGAGGCCTCTATTTTCAAATTGAAGGTGCGATCGACAAACTTGAAATTTCGTGCCCCACGTTGGTACAGCGTATCAAGTTCTTGTAAAAAAGGTGACAAGTCAAAAGCCCATGCTGTTTTGTCTAGGGCACTCAAACAAAATTCACACTTAAAGGGGCAACCTCTTGATGCCTCGACATACAGCACCCTGTTGGCCAAATCTGTGTCGCTGAATTCGCGATACGGCAATTCAATGTCGCTGAGCGGCGGTTGCTCGCCCTGAATCATCTTCATCAAAGGCTTGGGGCCTTGAGTCAACGCAAGGCACAACTTGGGAAAGCTGACGTCGCCCCAACCAGAAATGACGAAGTCAGAAAGGCGCACAATTTCTTGCGACTCTGTTTCATGACTCACCTCGGGTCCACCCAAAACAATTGTCAGCTCGGGTCTTTGAATTTTGAGTGCTCGCACCAACTCTGTGGTTTGAATCACATTCCAAATGTAAACACCAAAGCCAATGATTTGCGCTTGGTCTGCCCTCAAAGGGCCCAGCTGCTGAAGCAGCTCATGCACCATGTCCTGAGTTTGCCGAGCCAGCGTAAACTCAAGCAAGGCAGTGCGCCGCGCCAATTGGGGGCTTCCGTGTCTAGCCATATTGGCCATGAGATAGCGCAAGCCCAATGAAGCATGAATAAATTTTGCGTTCAGTGTGCAAAGAATGATGGATGGCGGGACCTCAGTTTGGGACATCCTCACATTATCCAACGAGACCAGGCCTTAGAGGGAACTGAGACTTGTGTGTGTGCATTTAGAAACGATAAGGGTAAGATAAGCCAGCGGAAATCAACATATTGACTGAAATGGTCGACTCGCCACAAAGCAAGGGAAAACGCTCATCATTCTCGCAAGGTCATTCAACAATGCACAACGACATCCCACAGTTAAGGCAGATATTGAAGTCTGCCAAAACCATTGCGGTGGTAGGCTTATCGGCTCAGTGGAATCGCCCTAGCTACTTTGCCGCCAAGTACATGCAAGAGCATGGCTACAAAATCATCCCTGTCAACCCGCGCTATGCAGGTCAGGGGCAGTTTCCAGCTGAAAACGTGTTGGGAGAAAAGTGTTACGCAAGCCTTCTTGACATCCCGGAGCCCGTCGACATGGTAGATGTCTTTCGCAAAACCGAAGACGTATTGCCCATAGCCCAAGAGGCCCTTCAAATTGGCGCTGCCTGTTTGTGGCAACAACTGGGGGTTGAAAACCATGAAGCCAGCGACTTGTTTTTAAAAAACGGCAGGCAGTCTGTGTTCAACCGTTGCGTCAAAATTGAGCATGCCCGGATATTTGGTGGTTTGAACTGGGTTGGGGTCAACACTGGCGTGATCTCGGCAAAACGTCTGATTGATTGAGCCATACCATGAGTGACCATCACTATCGCCCAGAAACACTGGCAATTCATGCCGGTCAAATTCCAGATGCGGCCACTGGCGCACGTGCCCTGCCCATTTATCAAACCAGCAGCTTTGTGTTTGACAGCGCCGACCATGCTGCCTCATTGTTCAATCTCCAAACCTTCGGCAATATCTACTCTAGGCTGAGCAACCCCACGGTGGCCGTTCTGGAAGAGCGTGTTGCAGCCCTAGAGGGCGGCAGAGCAGGTGTTGCCTCAGCATCGGGCATGGCCGCAGAGTCCATGGCCCTCATGACCATTTTGCAATCGGGCGATCATGTGGTTGCCGCCAGTGCTTTGTATGGCGGCTCTGTGACTCTGTTGGCCGTCAACTTGGCCAAGTTTGGCATCCAAACCACCTTTGTTGATGCCAGCAAGCCCGAAGCTTTTGCCGCTGCCATTCAACCCAACACCCGCGCCATCTATGCCGAAAGTTTAGGCAATCCCAGCATGTTGGTTCTGGACATAGCCGCCATTGCCGATGTCGCGCATGCGCATGGCTTGCCTTTGATCATTGACAACACCGTACCCAGCCCCTTTTTGTGCAATCCAATAGCCTTGGGGGCCGATGTGGTGGTGCACTCAGCTACCAAATATTTGGCAGGGCATGGCACCACTTTGGGAGGCGTCATTGTCGAAAGCGGCAAGTTCCCTTGGGACAATGGCAGATACCCAGGCATGACCGAACCCTCACCCGGCTATCACGGCGTGAAGTTCTACGAAACTTTTGGCGACTTTGGCTTCACCATGCGCTGTCGCATGGAGTGCTTGCGGGTCTATGGCGCATCTCTTAGCCCCATGAGTGCTTGGCAAATTTTGCAGGGCGTTGAAACCCTGCCCTTGCGCATGGAGAGGCATTGCAGCAACGCATTGGCCGTAGCTGAATTTTTACAAAATGATCCTCGTGTTGCTTGGGTCAACTACCCAGGTTTGCCCAACCATCCTCAACATGCACTCCTTCAAAAACAAATGCGCGGCGCCTCTGGCTTGCTGGCTTTTGGTGTGAAAGGTGGCCTGGAGCAAGGCGTGAAATTCATTGAAGCGGCTCGCTTTATGAGCCATCTGGTGAATATTGGCGATACCCGAACACTCATTAGCCATCCGGCCAGCACGACTCACCGTCAGCTCAATGACGAACAGCAATTGGCCGCTGGTGTAGGCCCCGACATGATTCGAATTTCGGTGGGCTTGGAACACATTGATGATATTTTGTGGGACATCGATCAAGCGCTGAATGCGACCAGTCCAATATCTGTTCATGGAATTTCAAAATGACCAACATATTTGAGCAAGATCTGGATCCCAATCCAGCCAATTTCACGGCGCTTTCGCCAGTCAGTTTTGTAGAACGAAGTGCCGAAATTTTTGGCGATTTAAACGCAGTTGTTCATGGCAGCCGACGCTACACATGGGCTCAAACGCGAGACAGATCGGCACGCCTTGCAGCGGCGCTTCGATCACTGGGCGTGGGCCGCGGCAGCACCGTCAGCGCCATGCTGCCCAACACCCCCGAAATGGTTGAAGTTCACTATGCAGTGCCCGCGCTGAACGCTGTGTTAAACCCACTCAATACTCGACTAGATGCCGCCCTCATTGCCTGGCAGCTCAACCACTGCGAGTGCACTGTGCTGATCACTGACAGAGAGTTTTCACCTGTCATGGCCAAAGCCTTGGACATTTTGAAAAGCCAATTTGGCAGGTCTGTTGTGGTGGTCGATGTTTGCGACTCTGAATACACAGGCCCTGGGGAACAGCTGGGGCAATTTGAATACGAAGCCTGGCTAACTTCTCATCAGCCACTGACCAAATTAGAAGGCCCACAAAACGAGTGGGATGCGATTGCCGTGAGCTATACCAGCGGAACCACGGGCGACCCCAAAGGCGTCGTCACGCATCACCGCGGCGCCTACCTCAATGCCGTGAGCAACGTGGCCACTTGGACCATGCCGCACTTTCCCATTTATTTGTGGACCCTGCCCATGTTCCATTGCAATGGTTGGTGCTTTCCCTGGACGGTGGCCATGTTGGCCGGCACGCATGTGTGCTTGCGGCGTGTTGAAGCAGGTCCTATCCTTGAAGCCATGCGAGAGCACCGCGTGAACCATTACTGCGCAGCCCCCATCGTTCACAGCCTCATTTACAACGCACCCGAAAGTATGCGAGCTGGCATTGATCAACAGGTGCGAGGCATGGTGGCAGGTGCCGCGCCACCCGCGGCCATGATTGAAGGCATGGCCAAAATAGGTTTTGACATCACCCATGTTTATGGTCTGACTGAGGTTTATGGCCCTGCCAGTGTGGCCGTGAAACGGCAGTCTTGGTCTGAGGAAAGCCTATCAGAGCAAACACGCTTGAACGGCAGACAAGGTGTTCGCTATGTCCTGCAAGAAGGCATGACTGTGATGGATCCTGAAAACATGACCGAATGCCCTGCCGATGGCAGCACCATGGGTGAGATCATGTTCAAGGGCAACATTGTGATGAAGGGCTATTTGAAAAATCCACGTGCCACCCAAGAAGCTTTTGCAGGCGGTTGGTTTCACACGGGCGATCTGGCCGTGATGGAGCCCGACCGTTACGTGAAAATCAAAGACCGAAGCAAAGACATCATCATCTCTGGCGGTGAGAATATCAGCTCTCTGGAAGTAGAAGACGCGCTGTATCGCCATCCGTCTGTGCTGGCATGCGCCGTGGTTGCCAAACCAGACCTCAAATGGGGCGAAACGCCCTTGGCATTTGTCGAGCTCAAGTCGGGTACCAGCGTGGCGCAAGCAGAGTTGATTGCACACTGCAAAAACTTATTGGCAAGCTACAAAGTACCCAAAGAAATTCGCTTTGAAGAAATCCCAAAGACCTCGACAGGCAAAATTCAAAAATTCCAATTGCGTGAACGCGCCAAAATAACCCACTAAATTGAGACGCACATCGATATGACACAAACAGACGAACCCATGATCATTCGCCATGATGACGACCGTGGCGTGTGCACCCTCACCCTGAATCGCCCTGCCGCTTTCAATGCATTGAGCGAAGAATTGCTCACCGCCTTGCAATCAGAACTCGACAATTTAGCTACCAGCCAAAAACTTCGGGTTCTAATCATTGCGGCTGCTGGCAAGGCTTTTTGTGCAGGCCATGATTTGCGTCAAATGCGCGCTGAGCCGTCTATGGATTACTACCAAAAGCTTTTTTCTCAGTGCGGGCAAATGATGCTCAGCATTCAAAAATTACAAGTGCCAGTCATTGCCAAAGTGCAAGGGATTGCCACTGCCGCAGGTTGCCAATTGGTAGCGCAGTGTGACTTGGCGGTAGCGTCTTCTGAAGCCAAGTTTGCCGTCAGCGGTGTCAATCTAGGCCTGTTTTGCGCCACACCCAGCGTTGCTTTGTCGCGCAATGTGTCGCGCAAAGCGGCCTTCGAGATGTTGGTCACTGGCGACTTCTTAAGTGCTGAAGACGCCTTGAAGCAAGGCTTAATCAACCAAATTGCCGAGCCGGAAAATCTCGACGCCTGCGTGGAGACATTGGTTGCCAAAATTCTTTCAAAACCTCAAGTGGCATTGGCCATGGGCAAAGAATTGTTTTACATGCAACTTGAAACTGGCATTGAGAAAGCCTATGAATATGCTTCTCAAACCATGGCATGCAACATGATGGACAACACGGCTTTAGAGGGCGTACAGGCCTTCATCGAAAAACGAAAGCCCAATTGGTCTGCAAGTTAAAAAGTCAAACTTTAAACTTGGGCTGCCAAATCTAAAAATACGCGCCCGTTTTCAATTTTGACGGGCCACGCTTTGACGGGCTCTGTGGCGGGACCGCATCCCACCGAACCGTCTCGCACATCAAAAAGTGCTTGGTGAAATGGGCACTCTACAAAATTGCCTTCCACAAAACCATCACACAGTTTGGCATTGCCATGGGTACATTCATTGTTGATGGCAAATACGCCATCATCGACTTTGAAAATGGCAATGTCGTGATCAAGTGGCGTCACCGCAATGCCCGCCCCTTCAAACAAATCGGTCTCAGCCGCTACGTCAATCCAGTTGCTCATGATTAGATAGGGTAAATGATGGAGTTGGGAATCATCTCACTGTCGTAGATGCACAATCGCTCTTCAAATTTTAAGCCCTCTGGTGTTTGCACCAGGATGTCGAGGTAGCGACCCACATTGAACACAGTTGACTCTTTGTCATATTTGGTTCGAAACACGGCGTAGTTGGCTTCGCTGTGGATCCGGCCATTTTCTACTTGACGCACTACGGGTGCACCCACCACATGGCGTTGGTAATAGGGGTCGTGGTACAAAGTTTCTGTGATGCCGTACACCCTGTCTTTGAGCATGCCCTTGCTAGTGAGAGACAAAGTGGCCAAAGGAAAGCCTCGCTCATGATTCTCACGCGGCTGCAATTTGTAGACACACTTTTCAGTGAAAAATTCGGGCCACAAGTCCCATTTGCCACTGTCCACTGCACTAGCGTAATCGGCGTAGAGCTGCTGTATGGCAAACCAAGTTTGCATGTCCACCATCATGATTTCTCCATGACTTTGCGCCAGTATTCATACATACCGCGTATGAGCGTTTCTGTGACCATGTGATCTGTATCACCCACATCGCGGCCGCCCAACTCAGCCAAGGTGCGATGTTGAGGTTTGCTCTCAAAGGCTGTTTGAGAAAACTCAATCACCTCGCCATCATCGGCCGACACAAAGCCTGCAGGTCCAAACAGGTTGGCTTGCCGCAAACGACGTTCAGTCATCTCTTGGGTGTCATCCTCATAGCCAAAGTGCGTCCAAACAAAATCGAATGCACCATGACCATCCGGCTGAATGTGGCGCGTCGAAACGCTGTTCACTTGTTGCTGAAAAATAACACTCGGAAAAAGCGTCATCATGACCGCAGTGGGCCCACCCCACCATGCCTCTGGCACGATGTCGAGAAAACTAGAGTCATGCAATTGCATGCTGGCTTTGAAGCTACTCACTTGCGTCACATCCGACGCCTGGCCTGTCGCTTGACCCGCCGAACCACGTGTGGAAATCATGGCTGCATGCCGATGGTGCTTGTCCATGCGCAACTTGCTTTTGTTGTCTGCGCGCCAAAGACCAAAGGTCACAAACCAAGTGTGCAACAAGCCGGGGTGATATGGGTCTTTGATATTTTCTTGCATGAGTTTCCAGTTGCCTGGAATACGCTGCCTGTTGTAGCCCAGAATTTTGAGTTGGCGCCCATTGAACATGCGATCAAAGTACTCAAGGATGGCAGGCCCCATGAAATCTTCCAAGGACTCAACTTCAGGGTCAAAAGAAGCAAACACCACCCCGCCCCGTGAGGCCACTTTCAGGGCTTTGAGCCCATGGTCTTTGGGATCGAAATCTGCTGGCATGCCGCCATTGATCTTGCCGTCTTGGCGAACACCCCGCCTGAAAGGCACACCCTGCAACTTGCCATCCAAGGCATAACTCCATTGGTGGTAAGGGCAAACCAGTTCTTTTTTATTGCCATGGCGCTCACGACAAAAAGCCATACCGCGATGTGCACATACGTTCTCCACCACATGAATGTGACCATCTTGACCGCGGGTCATGATGACGGATCGCTCGCCGATGGTTGTTCGTTTGAAGTCTCCTGCATTGGGAATTTCTGCCTCTAGGCCCACATAACTCCAATGCGCTTTGTAAAAAAAGCGTTCAAGCTCTTTGGCATGGTTGTCTTCTTGGGTGTAGACCGCAAAAGGAATGCGGCTGGTTCCGCTGGTTTCCCATTGGATAGGGTGCTCGCTCATGGGTGCATGTCTCCGCTTCTTGACTTGATTCGAATCAAATCCAATGACTCATTGCTGTCATCTTAAGTGATACCAACAGCCAACTTCATTTTCACAATGCAAAATTTCATCCCATTTTTTACAAAATCAGGACTTTCAGCAGGGTGTCAGGGGCAACTTTTAAGATCTAATACGGGCTGCACTAATTTCTCATGCAGTTATAAAAAAGAGGACGCAAATGGCTAACCAAAAATCCAAAATCATTTATACCCTGACCGACGAAGCGCCATACTTGGCTACAGCGGCCTTTTTGCCTGTCATTCAAACCTTCACTCAGCCCGCTGACATCGAAATTGAAACCAGTGACATCTCAGTTGCTGGTCGGATTTTGGGTGAATTTCCAGACTACCTAACCCCCCAGCAAAAAGTACCCGACAACCTGTCTGATCTGGGCAAGCGCACTCTTCTTCCAGAAACCAACATCATCAAGTTGCCCAACATCAGCGCTCCGGTTTACCAGCTGGTCAGTGCCATCAAAGAATTGCAGTCCAAGGGATACCACATTCCTGATTACCCAGAAGACCCCAAAACCGATGCTGAAAAAGCCATCCGCGCTCGCTACTCCAAATGCCTAGGTAGCGCCGTCAATCCCGTTTTGAGGGAAGGCAACTCTGACCGCCGCGCACCCTTGGCTGTGAAGAACTATGCCCGGAAAAATCCGCACAGCATGGGCGAATGGAGCATGGCTTCACGCACTCACGTGGCACACATGAAACACGGCGATTTCTACCATGGCGAAAAATCCATGACTGTCGACAAGGCGCGCGAAGTTCGCATGGAACTGACCACCAAGTCGGGCCAAAAGACAGTTTTGAAACCCAAAGTTTCCTTGCAGGCTGGTGAGATCATTGACAGCATGTTCATGAGCAAGAAAGCGCTTTGCGAGTTTTACGAAGAGCAGATGGAAGATGCACGCAAATCTGGCGTGATGTTCTCTTTGCACGTCAAAGCCACCATGATGAAAGTGTCACACCCCATTGTGTTTGGACATGCTGTTCGCATTTTCTACAAAGATGCCTTCAAAAAGCACGGAAAATTGTTTGACGAGCTGGGTGTCAATGTCAACAACGGCATGGTCAATTTGTATGAAAAGATTGAATCTTTGCCGCACTCTTTGCACGACGAAATCATCCGTGATTTGCATGCGTGTCACGAGCACCGCCCCGATTTGGCCATGGTCGACTCGGCCAAGGGCATCACCAACTTACACGCCCCCAATGACGTGATTGTGGATGCCTCTATGCCCGCCATGATTCGCATTGGCGGCAAAATGTGGGGCGCAGATGGCAAACCCAAAGACACCAAAGCGGTTATTCCTGAATCAACCTTTGCCCGGATCTATCAAGAAGTCATCAATTTCTGCAAGACCAATGGCAACTTCGATCCACGCACCATGGGCACTGTGCCCAACGTCGGTTTGATGGCGCAACAAGCAGAAGAGTACGGCTCACACGACAAAACATTTGAAATTTCAGAAGATGGCGTGGCCGACATTGTGGACAACGCCACTGGCGAAGTTTTGTTGTCGCAAAACGTCGAAACCGGCGATATCTGGCGCATGTGCCAGGTCAAAGATGCGCCTATTCGCGACTGGGTCAAGTTGGCTGTGACCCGTGCACGCAACTCTGGTATGACCACTCTGTTCTGGCTTGATCCCTACCGCCCTCACGAAGCGGAAATGATCAAAAAAGTCGAAAAGTATTTGAAAGAGCACGACACCAAAGGCTTGGACATTCAAATCATGTCGCAAGTGCGCGCAATGCGTTACACGCTGGAGCGCGTGGTTCGCGGCTTGGACACCATCTCTGTCACAGGCAACATTCTGCGCGACTATCTGACCGACTTGTTCCCCATCATGGAGCTCGGTACCAGCGCCAAAATGCTGTCCATCGTGCCACTCATGGCTGGTGGTGGCATGTATGAAACAGGCGCAGGTGGCTCAGCACCCAAGCACGTCAAACAATTGGTTGAAGAAAATCACTTGCGTTGGGACTCACTGGGTGAATTCTTGGCTTTGGCAGTGTCCCTCGAAGATTTGGGTATCAAAACTGGCAACAGCAAAGCCAAAGTTTTGGCCAAAACGCTGGATGCGGCCACAGGCAGTCTGTTGGCCAACAACAAAAATCCATCTTCCAAAACTGGCGAACTGGACAACCGTGGCAGTCAGTTCTACTTGGCAATGTACTGGGCCCAGGAGCTGGCAGCACAAACCGAAGACAAAGAATTGCAAGCCAAGTTTGCAGGTTTGGCCAAATCATTGACCGAGAATGAAACGAAAATTGTGGATGAGTTGAAAGCAGTGCAAGGAAAGCCCGTTGACATTGGTGGCTACTACAAGCCTTCAGACGAATTGGTCCAAAAGGTCATGCGTCCAAGTGCCACTTTCAATGCCATTTTGAAAGCTGCACAGGCATAAATCGACCTGCTACCTGACGAAAAAGGCCGCATCCTTCACGATGCGGCTTTTTCTTTTCCACTATTCAAAAAGATCTGATTGATTGGTAGGCGTCGAAGAAGCCCGCCCTGAACGCTTTTTGGATTTCTCTACTTTTCCTTCTTTTTTGACTGGCGACAACTCCAATATTGCAGGTGTCTTTTGTATATTTGCTGCCAAATTTTTCGTTGAGGGATCTGGCGTCTTGCTGGTTAGTTCTGCAGGCCATCTCTTTAAGCGCTTCAACTCACCTCGGTTCATGCAACGGTAAAGCGCCAACAACTCTTGAGCAGATTCTGTCTCCAGTGCCACATAGTCTTTGCCAAGGTAATGAATCTCCCGGCCTTGGATCGACAGCTGTCCTTCGCTGCCTTTGAGATCTGTTCTAGAAAAGGCCGTAATGGCTCGCAAAATGATCTTGTTCATATTTGATCTAGTTGATGAACTTAATGTTAACAAACAAATAGTTGAATAACCATTAGTTTTTTAACGGTAGGTTAAATAACAAGCCTCTTTCTGCATTGAAGCAGCCTTTTAAATTTATGCATACAGTTTGGGATACTTCAAGATCCGCCAGCAGCTGTAAGTGGCCAGGGCCGAAATACCCAGCGTGATCCAAATCACAAGGGCGTAACTTTGAGTGACGTCAAATACTTCCCCAGCCAAAACTGGACCCAGCAAATTGCCCAAGGCGGCACCGGTGTAAAGCGTGCCAATGACAGCCGAGACAGCTCGCCCCCCAAACAAATCCATGCAAATGGCAGGCAGCAGTGACACGATGCTGCCGTAACTAAGACCGAACCACAGCGCAAACAGGGCAAACATCCACCACTCTTGAGCGCCAGCCCATACCAAATAAGACAGCCCCATAAGGCTCTGCATGAGCATGAGTGTTTTAACCCGACCCAAGCGATCGGCCAGCCAGCCAATGGCAAATCGTCCTACCAAACTGCCAATCCCAATCAACCCCACCAAACCTACAGCCTGTGCGTCCGCCACACCAGCATCCCTGGCAGCTGCCGAGATGTGAGCGAATGGGATGAACATGACTGGCGCGCCCAACAAGGTGCCCACATAAAGCCAGCGAAAAGAAGCTGTTTTCAAAGCCTCGGGCAAGCTCAAGCCAGAGAGTTGCCCGCCTTGCTGACCTGGCAAGGAAGGCGCTCTTTCCAACAAAAATGCGGCCGTCAAGCCAAGCATCAGCACACCCATTGCCATCATTTGTAGCGCACTTCGCCAATCTACAGAGCCAATCAAGTAGCTCACAAGCACTGGCAATATCAGCGTGCCGGCACCCACACCGGAACTGGCAATGCCAGAAGCCAAGCCACGTCGCTTGGTGAACCAGGGCTGAACCGAAGCAATGGAAGGTGTGTAAACAAAGGCAATCCCCAACCCCACCAACAGGCCATAGCTCAAATACACAGTGGTTAAATCTTCAGCCAAGCTGGTTAAAAACAGGCCAAGGCCCATGAAGCCCATGCCAGCCATGCAAACAAGCCGAGGCCCCCACCGATCTGCCAACATGCCGCCAAGGGCACCCAACACAAAGTACACCAACCCACAAAGCCCAAAGATCCAAGACACATCCGCTCTTTGGGCAGAAAACTCCTCGGCAAAACTTTCAAAAAACGCTGCAAAAGAATATGACACGCCAAAGATAAGCGCCAAACAGACAAATGTTGCCCAGACAACCACCCAAGCTTTGCGGGATTCCATGTGCCATTAACCTCGGCAAAAGATAGCAACAGATCGGGTCATGAAGTTGGATGGCATGAAATGTCTTTCGGAGTTCAAACAGCTTGCGGTCTAGTTTAGTATTTTTTTAAAAGTGCCTGAATTTTTCTCTACGATCTGCCGCGAAGACCATCAAGTCAATTTATGCTCTACCTTCAATCTTCATGTATCCGATTTAGAAAGCACATCGCATGAGTTCCCCCATTACCCCAAGGCTTCCTGGCATCCGATTTGTGCACTCCCCTGGCCCCACGCACGTGCCCGATGAAGTCATGCATGCCATGCAAAGGCCCATGACGGATTTGGCCGATCCTCGGGTTGCCGCGCTCATTACAGCCTGCGAAACAGGCATGAAGGACTTGCTGAACTCTCCAGCCTCTGACGTGTTCTTTTATGCCAGCAATGGCCATGGTGTTTGGGAAGCAGCATCCGCCAATTTGGGATCAGACCAACACAGCCTGTTGATTGCTGGATCAGGCCACTTCTCTGACCAGTGGGCCATTCAGACCACCGCCTTGGGTTTATCCGTCATCCGAACACCGCACACCGAAGGTCAGCCAATTGATGTTGCGGCCATAGAAGCCGCACTGCGCGCGGACACCCAACATCACATTGCGGCCGTCATGGTGGTTCACACCGACACAGCCAGCGGCATCACCAGCGATCTGCAAGCCATTCGCAAAGCCATCACCCGTACAGGTCATCCAGCGCTTTATGTGGTGGATGTGGTCGCCTCCCTTGGCGCAGCCCCCTTTGACATGGATGGGCTGGGTGCCGATGTGTGTCTGGGCAGCTCCCAAAAAGGGTTGATGATGCCGCCTGGACTTGGCTTTGTGGCAGCCAATGCCAAAGCATTTGCTTGGTCCAAGGCGCACGCCAAACCCCGCTTCTATTGGAGTTGGCTAGAGCGAAAAACCGACAACCAATCGGCCAAGTTTTGTGGCACCCCCCCTCTGGCGCATCTGGCAGGTTTGGAGGTTTCTTTGGGCCTGCTCAAAGCAGAGGGCTTGCCTGCAGTTTATGCAAGGCACCAGCGCTTAGGCGGTGCCGTGAGAGCAGCAGTCAATTGCTGGGCCACGGCTGGCAGCATCAAGCTTCACTGCCAAGACCCCAATGGGTTTTCCTCGTCAGTCACGGCCATCGAGGTTGCTGCTGGCATAGACCCCGAGGCCTTGCGCGTGGTGGCGCGTGAAAAATTCCAGGTTGCCATGGCTGGTGGCTTAGGCCCATTGGCAGGCCGTGTCTTTCGCATTGGCCACTTGGGCGACATGAATGAACCCATGATTTTGGGCGCTTTGGCTGGCATTGAAGCGGCCATGACAGTCCAAAAAATTCCTTACGGGCCCAACGGCATGGCAGCTGCCATAGCTTATTTGGCAGAACACACCCCCTGAAACGCTAGCCCTGAAATAACGCCCTGAGTTATTCGTCGTGAGGGGGGATTTCCAACGCCTGATACAAAGGCAAGATGTCTGCACGAATGCGCTGGAAGAAATAGGCATAAACAAGTGCCGCAATCAAGCCAATGCTGCCAAACAGCGCCAAGGCGGACGGACTGCCAATGTGGTCTGCCAACCAGCCAGAACAAAGTGACCCGACGGGCGACATGCCAAGGAAAGACATGACATACAACGCAGCCACGCGCCCCCGCAATTCATCTGGCACGATGCTTTGAAGCACGGTGTTGGTAGAGGCCGCAGTGAGCATCATGCAAAGGGCCGATACAAACAGCATGGGAAGCGCCAGCCACAAACTCTCAGCGAAAGAAAAGGCAACCAGCATCAGCCCTGCGACGCCGGCATTCCAACCAATGACTTTGAATAAACCTCGGATATTGGTTCTCGAGGCTAGGTAGAGCATGCCGCAAACTGCGCCAAGCCCGGCTGAGCTGTAAAGCAGCCCCAAGGTTCTAGAGTCGCCATGAAATCGCTCGCTGGCAAACCAAGGCATGAGAGATGCGTAAGACTGCAAACAAAAACTGCTCACGGCCAACAAGAGCAATGCACATCGGCTTGGAAAAAATCCGTAGGCGTATTCAATGCCCGCCATCAGTTGCCTGAACAGTCCCGTAGAGGCGGGTCGGTTGACATGCGGTGCGATTTGACTGGCCCGCAAAGCGAAAATGACCGCCACACGCATCACGCAATTGGTGGCAAAACTCCAGACTTCACCAAAGGCTGCAGTGATCAAACCCCCCAACATCGGGCCAATGAATCTGGCGCCATTCATCACCGTTGAGTTAAGCGCAATGGCATTGGTCAGTTCTTGTCTGTTGGGTAAGAGTTTGGAAATAAGGGCCTGCCTAGCGGGTGCGTCAAAGGCGTTGCCTAAACCCAGGACAGCATTCCCCACGACGATGTGCCAAGCCTCAATGCGCCCGCTCACGACAAGGCTTAGAATGACCACCGATTGCAGCATGGCCAAGGTGTTGGTTGCAAACAAAACACGGCGCACATCTAAGCGGTCTAGTAAGACCCCTGCAAATGGCGTGATCAACAACATGGGAATCTGCAAACTGAAGGCAGACAAACCCAACATCAAAGTTGAGCCTGAAAGGCTGTAAACCAACCAACTGGTGGCAATCAACTGCACCCAGTTGCCAATTTGAGAGGTGCCCTGCCCCATGATGAACAACCGAAAATTCCGGTGCTGAAGCGCACGCAGACTGTTCGGTAGTTTCATGGCTAAATTCCTGGTCAAACGGCTGGCAAAACTTGAACCTTATTCTAGTGTCTGTCGCAATGGCAAAATTGACTTGGCAATCTCCAAATTCACACAAGACAAGGATGTCAAAATGATTCAACGGTTTGACGTGGGCACGAGGCTCTCGGAAATGGCCATTCACAACGGCGTGGTGTATCTGGCAGGTCAGATTCCCGAAGATCCGAATTTAGACATTGAAGGTCAAACGCGTGAGGTCTTGCAGGCCATTGACAGATTACTCGCTCGCGCTGGCACAGACAAAAGCAAACTGTTGATGGTTCAAATTTTCTTGGTCGACTTGGCCGATTTTGAGAGCATGAACCGGGTTTGGGATGCCTGGGTGGTACCGGGCCATACTCCGCCCAGAGCCACTGTTCAAGCCAATTTGGCTTCCCCAAAATGGCGCATCGAAGTGGTTGCGACCGCGGCTGTGTAATTGAAGTGATGGCATGCAGATTTATTTCAAATGGGCATTCATTTGAGCTTCATTGGGCAAGAAAAGCACAATCAAGGCTCCCAAGGCCGACACCACGGACAAGGCCACCATCAACTGCGTAAAGCCAGCAGCCTTCACCACAGGGCCTAGCATGTAGACAGCCATGGAACTGATGCCAAACGAGATGGCAATCCGCGTGCCACTCACCCGCGATCGCATGGCGTCGTCAATATAACGAACCACCATGGTGTCGCTGAATGGAATGGAGGCAAAGACCATCACCATGTAGAAGATGGCGGCTGCGTACCAAACCCAACCGGTCGTTTGCGAGGCTGCGCCAAAGGCTAGAATTTGCAAAAATAAGATTGAAAAAAACAAAGGCTTCACAGGCCACATATCCAGCAAACGCCCTACCACCAATTGTGCCAATGAGGCCACTGCATAAATTGCGGCAAGCAACATGCCTAAACGGGAAGGATCGTTGACCAAGCCATCAAGGCGTTCCGCCAAAAGCTGTGCATTGCCATTGGTTGTGATGTTGAACAACAAGCTGGTGGTGGTGGCTGTGGCCACCATGACCACAAAAGTCCGCCAAGCCAAGTGCTTAGGCAATTGAACTGAACTGGCTTTCTTTTTGGCCGGAGCCCCGGATTCATGCGGGGCTGTCATGGCAAACGCCACACCACAGACAATCGAGACCAAACCGGGCACCACAAAAGCCACTCGCCAACCCTGCCAAGCCACCAGGAAGCCCGTTGAGAGCGCAGCCAGTGCAATGCCTAAATTGCCTGCAAGCCCATTGACGCCAATGGTCAGGCCTGGGCGCTCTGATTTTTGAACCAACATGGGAATGCCCACGGGGTGGTAAATGGCTGAAAAAATACCCAAAACCGTGAGAGCCAAGCCCATTTGCAAAGGGGTTTGAGTGAATGCAACCGCAATGGCCGACAAACCCATGCCAAAAAAGAACACCAGCATCATCTGCCTGCGGCCCCACAAATCACCCAAACGACCAGCAGGGATGGAGCCCAAACCAAACATCAAGAAGGCGCCCACGGTGTAGGGCATCATGTCTTCCCACCTGCCGACGCCAAAATCCAAGGCGATGGCACTGACCGCAGTGGCAAAAATCAATAAAAACAAATGATCAAGCGCGTGGCCCAAATTCAAAAGGAGTGACGGTATGGCTGGCATGCAAACTGGTTGGAACGGTTGACAATTTGAGGGGGGTATTTTGATTCCCCCTATTAAACCTCGGATTTACAAACATTTGTTGTGAGGACAGTGCACAGAATCAAGGGAATATCCTGTGCTCAAAAAGCCAAAAGTCAAATAGGCTTGGAATTCAATTTCGATCATTAGGAGCTTTACATGGCATCTTTCAAGTTACGCCCATCCTTCTCTTGGGTCTCTACTTTGGCACTTTCAGTGGGAATGGCAGGTGCTTTGCTTTCTGCGCCCGTCGCTTTGGCGCAAGCTTTTCCAAATAAAGCCATTCGCTTAGTTTGTCCTTTCCCCCCAGGCGGTGCTGTTGACATCGCGTCTCGCGCCATTGCGCAAGAATTGTCCAAAAACTTGGGCCAACCCGTCACGGTTGACAACAAGCCCGGCGCAGGCGGCAACATTGGCGGTGCCGATGTGGCCCGTGCGGCGCCCGATGGCTACACCATCTTCATGACCACCAGCGGTATCCAAGCCATTAACCCTGCGCTGTATGCCAAGATGCCCTTTGATCCCAACAAAGATCTGGCACCTGTTTCGGCCTTGGTCTCTCTGAACAATGTGTTGGTATTGCACCCTTCGGTCAAAGCCAATTCAGTTGCCGAAGTCATTGCTCTGGCCAAAGCACAACCGGTCAATTACGCCTCCAGCGGCAGCGGCACCAGCATTCACATGTCGGGCGAAATGTTCAGATCGCTCACCAACATCAACATGACTCACATCCCCTACAAAGGCAGTGCACCTGCACTTAACGACCTTCTGGGCGGTCAAGTCATGATGATGTTTGACAACATCCCTTCAGCCATTCCTCACATCAAGTCTGGCAAGCTCCGTGCGCTGGCCACCACTGGCGCAAAGCGCGACCCTTTGTTGCCCGACTTGCCCACCCTCGCTGAGGCGGGTGTGGCCGGCTATGAATCTGGCGTCTGGTTCGGCTTGGCGGTGCCTGCCAATACACCGCGCGATGTGGTCATGAGACTCAATGCTGAGGCCATTAAAGGCACCAAATCGCCCGAGTTTGTCAAACGCATGACCGATTTGGGTTACATCATCATGGGCACCAGCCCAGAGACCATGGCCGAAATGAGCAAAGCTGAAGTGCAACGCTGGGGTCCTATTGTCAAAGCCTCTGGCGCCAAGGCTGACTGAATCTGAAATTCGCAGTGAATTTCTGAACAGGCATTGAAGGACCGCTTCACAGGACCCACCTGTGGCGCCTTCATTGCCGAGTCTGCTCAACTTCCCCAAAATTCATGCCAACAGACCACTACTCTCTTCGCATCATCGTGATGGGTGTTGCTGGGTCTGGCAAATCTACACTGGCAGAGGGACTCTCAAAGGCTCTGAGCTTGCCCATGAAAGATGGCGACGAATTGCACCTGCCAGAGAGCATCGCCAAAATGAGCGCGGGCATTGCCCTCGAAGACGCCGATCGCTGGCCTTGGTTGGACCGCATTGCCAGTTACCTGGCTGGCACAGATGCAAACCAATACCGCTCACAGGGCGAACCAACCCAACACCGCCCAAAGGGCGGTTCAGGCGCCATCGTCTCTTGTTCAGCGCTCAAGCGAATTTACCGAGATCGAATCAGACAGCAAGCAGGTCCTGTAGTGTTTCTATTTTTAGATGGCAGCCCGGAATTGATCAGGCAGCGCATGCAAGAACGCAAGGGCCATTACATGCAGGCTGGCTTGTTAAACAGCCAATTGCAAACTTTAGAAAAACCTGCCGCTGATGAAAACGATGTCATCACGCTCCAAATCGATCAAACGGTCGCGACGCTTTTAGCAAATTCCATGGTGAAGTTAGATGCTTACCTCGACAATTTGCGAAGCCATCCTGAGCCTTAGTACCAACCACACCCACAAACTTTAGGATTTCCATGTTCATTCGATGTGCATTTTTTCAAGGCAAAGTCAAACCCGGCATGGAGCAAGCCTTCAACAACTACATACGCAAAGAGTTAGTGCCTTTGTGGACACGCTTTCCTGGTGCGCAAGAGGTGCGTGTTTTAAGGCAAGTCGAAAGTGATGTGGCCGATCCCCACTTCGGCATGGTACTTTCAGTGCGCTACCCGACGCGCGAATCAATTGAGATTGCTTTGGCCTCAGAAGTGCGTCTCAAAAGTCGGGAAGTATCCAAGGATCTGATTGCCATGTTTGACGGCAACGTGTTTCACACAGTGTTTAGCGCCAATGAATATGCGCTTCCAACCGATTAATTTTTCAACCACGTTAAAACCACAGGAGACTCCATCATGAAAATTTCTCGCATTCTCGTTGCTTGCCTCATCGCCAGCATGGGCTCCGCAGCCTTTGCTGCCAAGTTCAATCTCAGAATGGGACACGCGGTAAATACCACAGACGGCCAGCACGCAGCCGCTATGAAACTGGCTGAGCTGGTAAAGCAACGCACCAATGGTGATGTTGAAATTACCATTTTTCCCGCCAACCAATTGGGCAATGACGCGGCCATGATCAATGGGGTGCGGGGCGGCACCATCGACATCGTTTCAAGTGGCGCCTCTAATTACAACGGCATTGTGCCCAATACGGCAGCCATGGAATTGCCTTTTGTCTTTCGCAGCGCCCAGCACGCTTATACCGTTTTGGATGGCTCGATTGGCACAGGCGTTCTGAATGAGCTGGCACCCCACGGCATGAAGGGTTTGGCTTATTGGGAAAACGGCTGGCGTGCATTCACCAACAACAAGCGCCCAGTCAACAAGCCTGAGGACTTGAAGGGTTTGAAAATTCGCTCGACGCCCAACCCTTATCACATTCAAGCTTTCAGATTGTTGGGCATGAACCCCTCACCCATGCCGATTGCAGAGTTGTATACGGCTTTGGAAACCGGGACCTTTGATGCGCAAGAACACCCCATCAATGTCACTTGGTCCTCCAAGTTTTATGAAGTTCAAAAGCACTTGACGGTCAGCAACCATGTCTACTCACCTTTGATTGTGGCCATGAACAAAGGCAAATTTGATTCACTGCCAGCCAACTACCAAACCATTGTGGTGGAAGCTGCGCGTGAAGCTGCCAGGTTCCAGCGCAGCTTGAATGCATCGAATGCCAGCAAAGTGGTTGCAGACTTGAAAAAATCGGGCATGCAAGTCATTGAAAACGTCGACATGGCACCCTTCCAAAAAATTGTTTCGGCAGAAATTGCCAAAACCTTTGGTGAAAAGAACGGTCCCGCTTTGTTGCAAGCCATCGAAAACACCAAGTAACTTGTGATTCAAAAGCCCTCCTCCTAGGCGGAGGGCTTTTTCAGTGTGTGTTTCTATGAAAAAAATCAACGATCTTTTCTTTCGGCTGGCCGAGTTGGCCTTGGTCGTCATGTTGTCTGCCATGGTCATCATGGTGTTTGGCAACGTGGTTTTGCGATACGGCTTTAACGATGGCATTATCAGTTCGGAAGAGTTGTCGCGCTTCTTATTCATTTGGATCACATTTTTGGGCGCCATCGTGACCATGCGGGACAACGCTCACTTAGGGCTTGACTCTGTGGTTCGCAAGCTCAACTTGACTGGCAAAAAAATTGCCTTCGGTATTTCAAATTTGTTGATGCTGATGTGCTGTGTGCTCATGTTCTATGGCACATTCAAACAACACGGGATCAATGCCACCACACGATCGGGAGTCACTGAGCTGCCCATGAGTTGGGTTTATGGCGTGGGCTACATCACCAGCATTGCCATGGGGCTCATGATCTTGGGTAAATTGGTGCGCTTGGCCAAAGGCGAATTCAATGAAGCCGATCTCATTCAAGTGACCGACTCCGAAGAAGACGCCAAACCGCACATCCAAGAGGCCGCCAAATGACCGTCCTTGTGTTCATTGGCTCATTATTGGCCGCCATGGCTTTGGGCATGCCATTGGCTTTTTCACTCATCGTCTCGGGTGTCGCACTCATGCTGCATCTGGACAACTTCGACACGCAAATCGTGTCCCAAAATTTAATCAATGGTGCAGACAATTTTCCTTTGATGGCCGTGCCATTTTTCATGCTCGCCGGTGAACTCATGAACGCTGGTGGAATGAGTCGCCGTATCGTCAACTCAGCCTTGGTATGGGTGGGTCACTTCAGGGGTGGTTTGGGCTATGTGGCTGTTTTTGCAGCCCTCATCATGGCCAGCCTGTCTGGCTCTGCCGTGGCCGACACTGCAGCTTTGGCCGCTGTGCTCATGCCCATGATGCGAGAAGCAGGCTATCGCATGGACAGGTCTGCGGGTTTGATTGCGGCGGGAGGCATCATTGCCCCGGTTATTCCGCCCTCCATTGGTTTCATTTTGTTTGGTGTGATTGGCGGCGTCTCTATTTCCAAACTTTTTTTGGCGGGTATTTTCCCCGGCATATTGATGGGGCTTGCATTGCTCATCACATGGTGGATTGTGGCGCGCAATGACAATGTCAAAGTCACGCCGAGGGTACCGATGAAAGAAAAAATTCGTGTCACTGTCGATGCGTTTTGGTGCTACCTCTTGGCTTTCACCATCATTGGCGGCATGAAAATGGGCATTTTCACCCCCACAGAAGCAGCGGTGGTCGCGGTGGTTTACGCACTGATCATCGGTTTATTTATCTACCGAGAAATCAAGTTCAAAGACTTGTACCGCATCATTTTGGCAGCGGCCAAAACGTCCTCCGTTGTGATGTTCTTGGTGGCCGCCGCCTTGGTTTCTGCTTGGCTCATTACCATTGCCAACATTCCAGCCCAAGTGGTTGAAATGATGCGCCCTTTCATTGACAACCCCATGCTTTTGATGGTCATGCTGATGCTTTTGGTGCTGGTGGTAGGCACGGCGCTCGATTTTGCACCCACTGTTCTCATTTTGACACCCGTACTCATGCCCTTGGTTCGGGAAGCAGGTATCAACCCCGTTTACTTTGGCGTCTTGTTCATCATCAACAATGCCATAGGCTTGCTCACTCCTCCTGTTGGCACGGTTCTCAACGTGGTGTGTGGTGTGGGCCGTATACCCATGCACGAAGTAATTCGGGGCGTCATGCCCTTCTTATTCTCCCAAGTGATTGTCATGGGCTTGCTCATTGCATTTCCGATCTTGGTGCTAGGCCCGCTTAAATGGCTTTCGAGTTAAATTCAACCCATCATGACCATACTTCAAACATTTCAGTTACAGGGCAAGCTGGCCTTGATCACAGGCTCATCAGCGGGGATCGGATTCGCACTGGCCCGAGCATTGGGTCAAGCAGGTGCCCATGTCATTCTCAATGGGCGCCATGCTGACAAAGTTGCGGCGGCTGCAGCCACTCTTCAAGCGGAAGGATTGAAAGTGAGCCAATCTGTTTTTGATGTCACCCAAGCGCAAGATGTGGCTAAGGCAATTCACCAAATTGAATCTGATGTGGGTTCGATTGAAATTTTGATCAACAACGCAGGTATGCAAATTCGAGGCCCATTGCATGAGTACAAGGACGAAGATTGGCACACCCTCATGCGTACCAACCTCGACAGCGTCTACTTTGTTGGTAAAACGGTTGCACAGAAAATGATTCCTCGCGGCCGAGGCAAGATCATCAACATTTGCTCCGTGCAAAGCGAACTCGGACGTCCCGGCATTGCCCCCTACACGGCCAGCAAGGGCGCTGTCAAAATGCTCACCAAGGGCATGGCCATCGATTGGGGACAGTTTGGCATCAACGTCAATGGCATTGGCCCAGGCTATTTCAAAACCGAGCTGAACCAAAAATTGGTGGACGATCCCCAGTTTTCTTCTTGGCTGGTGGGCCGAACCCCTAGCCGCCGCTGGGGGGATGTGGAGGATTTAGGGGGCGCTGCTGTCTTTTTGGCCAGCGATGCCTCCAAATTCGTCAATGGCCATATTCTCTATGTCGATGGCGGCGTCACCGCTACACTCTAAAGATTGCAACTCAAGGTTAATTTCATGCGCGCGCTCATTTGCCACTCTGCCAAAGATTTGAGAATCGAAACCACCGAGCTCCCCCCCATGGGCCCCGATCAGGTTCGAGTGAATGTCGCCTTTGGTGGCATTTGCGGTTCGGATTTGCATTACTACCAACACGGTGGCTTTGGCGCTGTGCGAATCAAGCAACCCATGGCATTGGGACATGAAATTTCTGGCGTGATCAGTGCTTTAGGCGCCAATATCAAGCACCTTGAAGTAGGCCAACGCATTGCCATCTCGCCTTCTCGCCCTTGTGGCACCTGCCGATACTGCCAACTGGGTCAACACAACCATTGCCTGAACATGCGATTTTTCGGCAGCGCCATGCCCTTCCCTCATGTTCAAGGTGCATTTGCTGAGCAGCTCATCATTGAGGGCTATCAAGCCCATGCCATCGGCAAGCACTTAAGCCTTTCAGAAGCCGCATTGGCTGAGCCCCTGTCTGTTGGCTTGCATGCCATTCAACGCGCTGGCGGTGTGCTGGGTAAGCAGGTATTTGTGACTGGTTGCGGCCCCATTGGTTCGCTCCTCATTGGCGCGTTGCGCCGCGCCGGTGCAGCCCGCATTGTGGCCGCCGACATTGCAGACCTGCCTTTGAAGTGCGCCAAAGAGATGGGCGCCGACGAAACCATCAACCTCAAAACACAGCCAGAGTTGCTCGACAAATACAAAGTCGACAAAGGCCAATTTGAAGCGGTGTTTGAAGCTTCCGGCAGCGAGCCTGCATTGCGCGCGGGCCTCGATGTCATCATGCCGCGCGGCGTGTTGGTCACCGTGGGTATGGGGGGCGACATGAGTTTGCCCATGACCCAATTGGTTGCCAAGGAAGTTGATATGCGCGGCACCTTCCGCTTTCATGCAGAATTTGCCACAGCTGTTCAGTTTTTAAATGAAGGCTTGGTCAATGGCAAGCCTGTGATCACCGGCATTTTGCCGATGGACAAAGCCATCGAAGCTTTCGAGTTGGCTTGCGATAAATCGCAATCACTGAAAGTTCAAATCGAATTTGAAGCCGCCTGATGAAGAGCCAAATTGACCATTTGGTGGTGGCAGCGCACAGCTTGCAACAAGGTGTTGAATGGTGCGAGGCCACACTGGGCATCACACCTGCTGCCGGTGGTGAGCATGAAAAATACGGCACCCACAATCGACTTTTCAAAATTGCCACACCTGCATTTCCTGTGGCCTATTTTGAAATCATTGCTATCAACCCTGATGCTGTGATCGAGAAAAAGCCACCACCTACGCGTTGGTTTGATTTGGACAGCCCACAAATCCAAGCTGAGTTGGCCAAGTCACCTCGATTGATTCACTTCGTGGCCAATACCGACAGCATTCAAGACGCGCGGCATGCCTGGAAAAACCAAGGCATTGACCGCGGCCCCATCATTCATGCCAGCCGCAAAACCCCCAAGGGCTTGCTGCAATGGCAAATCACGGTCAGGCCCGACGGCGACAGGCTGTTCAATGGCACGCTGCCAACCCTGATTCAATGGGGCAAGCCTGAAGCGGCAGACCCGATGCAATTGCATCCGCGCAATCATTTGCCGCGGTCTGGTGTGTCCTTGAAATCTTTGACGGTTTCGCACCCGAGTGCGAGCAAGATCAAAGCGGCTTACGACGCCATCATGCTGGATAACATCGATGTGATGGAGGGTCCTGCCAACATCGTCGCCACGCTGCAAACACCCAAAGGTCTGGTCACTCTTCAAAGCTTGGGCGTTTGACCATGAACGCTTTGCCTCAAACCGCCATGGCCAGTGGCGCTAATGACCACCCCATCATCGATGTCGTGATTGTGGGAGCTGGCTTGTCTGGCATTGGTGCTGCCAAACATTTGCAAATGCACAGTCCCCAAAGCAGTTGGTGCATTTTGGAATCAAGGGATGCCATTGGCGGCACATGGGACTTGTTTCGATATCCGGGCATTCGCTCAGATTCGGACATGTACACCTTGGGCTACTCTTTCAAACCTTGGGTCGATCACAAAGCCATTGCAGATGGCAGCACCATTCGGCAATACATTCAAAAGACGGCCGACGAAAATGGCATCACGCCGCATATTCGCCATGGTCACTCGGTCACCCACGCCTCATGGTCAAGCCATGAAGCATGCTGGACTCTGACAGTCAAACAAAAAAACAATGATCAGCCCGTCGTCTTGAAAGCCCGATTTCTTTATCTGTGTTGCGGCTATTACAGCTACAAGAATGGCTACCAGCCCCATTTTCCAGGTCAAGCCAATTTCAAGGGTGAGTGGGTTCACCCTCAATTTTGGCCCGAAAAACTCAACTACGAACAGAAAAAAGTAGTGGTCATTGGCAGCGGCGCTACGGCAGTGACGCTGGTGCCAGAGATGGCCAAAAAAGCCGCGCATGTCACCATGCTGCAACGCTCTCCAACCTATGTCATTTCTCGCCCTGCTGAAGATGGCTTTTCACTCACTCTGCAAAAGTTCTTGCCCATCAAGTGGGCCTATCAAATCACTCGCGCCAAAAATGTAATCCTGGGCATGCTTTCGTATCAGCTGGCCCGCAGCCAACCCGAATTTGTCAAACGCTACTTGGTCAAAATCGCTGCCAAGCAATTGCGCTCAGACGAACAGGCCCAGCATTTCTCGCCAGACTACAAACCCTGGGATCAAAGGCTGTGCCTCATTCCCGACGGCGACTTGTTCAAGCAAATCAGACGCGGTCATGCCAGCGTGGTCACAGACACCATTCAATCGGTTACCGAAAATGGACTTCAACTGAGCAGCGGTCAGTTACTCGAAGCCGACATCATTGTGTCGGCCACAGGCCTGTCTTTGAACATGCTGGGGGATATTCAAGTGACGGTCGATGGGCAGGCTTTCAAACCCTCGCAAGCCATGGCCTACCGCGGCATGTGTTTGTCTGGCTTGCCCAATGCCATCATGACCTTTGGCTACACCAACGCCTCATGGACCTTGAAAGCCGATCTCACGGCCGTCTATGCCTGCAGGCTATTGAATTACATGCGTCAACATGGCTATCAAAAAGTGGTGCCCGTGCGCGATGCTTCTGTCTCAGAACAAGACTATTTGTCATTCACCTCTGGCTACGTTCAACGTGCCAGTAGCATCCTGCCCAAGCAAGGCTCTCGCGCACCCTGGCAGGTAAATCAAAACTACATCAAAGATATTTTTCTGATCAAATATGCCCGTCTGAATGATGGTGTCATGCAGTTCAGTTGATTGGCACATTCACTTCGAGGTTTCGCCATGTTGGTTCTCTGGATCTTGTTTTTGCTCGCCACCAGTGTGATTGGCTTGATTGGATTTGCCGCTTTTTCAAACAAAAAAGCGGAAGATCTTTTGCCCCCTGCAGGTACTTTTGTTCAACTGGGAGATACGCGTTTGCATTACGTCGATCAAGGACAAGGTCCCGCCCTTGTGCTGATTCACGGCTTGGCTGGCAATTTGCAAAATTTCACCTATGGCTTGGCGACACCCTTGGCCCAAACCCACCGGGTGATTTGTATTGACCGCCCTGCTTGTGGTTACTCCAAACGCGCATCCCATGCCGATGCCAGCCTTGAAGCGCAAGCCGACACCATTGTGAGTTTGCTAGACCATTTGAAAATAGAGTCTGCCGTTTTCGTCGGTCACTCTTTGGGGGGTGCTATTTCATTGGCCGCGGCGCAACGACATCCTGAGAAGATCAAGGCGCTGGCACTCATCGCACCCCTGACGCATCTACCCGACGAACCCTCACCTGTGTTCAAGCCCCTCAAAATCGCATCGCCCACCATGAGAAGCATTATCGGTTGGACCCTCGCCGTTCCTGGCACGATTGTCAGAATGTCAGTGAGTTTGAAAGTGATTTTCGGACCTGAAAAATTTCCTTCAGACTTTGCAATTCGAGGTGGGGGCATTTTGTCACTCAAACCTCAAACCTTCATCAGCGCATCAAGTGACTTGCAAAATGCAGAGTGGAGCATGCCGCAAATTGAAGCCGCCTATGCCAGCATGACAACACCGGTTCACGTGCTGTTTGCCAAGGAAGATCGCATCTTGGATTGCAAACTCAATGGCGAGGACTTAAGGTCTCGCATTCCGGGTACACAGGTCACGGTGGTCAGCGGAGGTCATATGCTGCCGGTGACTCAAATCGAAACTTGCGTTCAATTCATTCAAGGCGTGGCTGGATAAGACACCGGTTTAGCGCCTTGGTGCCACACTTTGTATTTGTGCATCACCACCGCAAAGGCTTCTGAGTTTTCAAAATGGGTCAACCAATTTTGCAGAGGCACCCATGATTGCGCATCAAACCACGCACGGTCTGTTCTGGCAAACTGCCGCACAAAGGGTGCGATGGCCGCATCTACCCAGCACCATTGGGCACCCATCAAACCTTCTGTTTTGCTCAATCTGTCATTGAGAAGCTCAAGAAATTCTGAGCCCCCTTGCCTGTGAGCCAAACCATCTGGTAAGTCGTATCGGTTGGGGTATTTGTAACGGTCTAAATGCTGCTTGAATTCGCCGTCACATTGTTGCACCAAGGCCATGCCATCTGCATGTTGAGGGGAGCCTGCTGTTGACCACGAAGCTGGGTCACTTTGCTGCAATGCCCAATGAACAATGTCCAGGCTCTGTTCAAGCACTTGATCTTTGAGCACCAACACAGGCACCGTGCCTTTGGGGGATACGGCCAACATGCTTTCCGGTTTTTGCGACAGGGCAATCTCGCGAATTTCACATCGAATGCCGCAGGACAACAGCACCAATCTAGCGCGCATGGCGTAGGGGCAGCGACGGAATGAATACAAAACAGGGGCATCAACAGGTAACAAAGCGGCCACCCTTTCTTGTCTTTGAGGCGTCCCAATGTGATTGATTTGGCGTGCCTTGGCTATTTCCCATTGTTTTTGCCTCTCGCGAGCACTTTGCTTTTGCTCTTCGCTGGTATGGCCATGGCACCTTGGACAACTTACACCCAGCTCAAACATCGGCGTTTCTTTGGCGCCAGGTGGCAAGGGTTCGCGACAGCAACGGCACAGCTCGTGCTGGCCTGGCAGCAGACCATGCCCCACACTGACACGTTCGTCAAAAACAAAACACTCACCCTCCCACAAGCTTTTCTCTGGTGGAACAAGCTCTAAGTATTTGAGAATACCGCCCTGCAAATGGTAGACATCTTCAAAGCCATGTTCCAACATCAAAGAGGTGGATTTCTCACACCGAATACCACCCGTACAAAACATGGCCACCCGCGGCTTGCGGCCATTCTGAGCTTCGAGTGATTTGGCTTTTTCAACCCAACTTGGCAACTGTGAAAAGCTTTGAATTTGTGGATCGATGGCACCCTTGAATGTCCCAATTTCAACTTCGTAATCGTTGCGTGTATCAATCAGCACCACATCGGGTGATGAGATCAGGTCGTTCCAGTCTTCGGGTTTGACATACTGCCCCACCCGCTTGGTTGGGCTGATGCCCTCCACCCCCAAGGTCACAATTTCTTTTTTCAGCCGTACTTTCATGCGGTGAAACGGCGCTTTGGATGTCCAAGATTCTTTGTGTTCAAGATTGGCCAGCTGGGGGGCTTGTCGCAAATAAGCCAGTACGGCATGCACGTCTTCTGGCATGCCTGCAATGGTGCTGTTGATGCCCTCACGCGCCAACAAAATCAAACCCTTGACGTTGTGAGCTTCACAAAAGGCCAACAAGGGTGCTCGCCGGTCTGCAAAGTCTGGCAAGTCAACAAACTTGTAAAAAGCAGCCGTGAGGTACTTGGTTTCAGTCTCAATCGAAGTCATGCCTGTATTTTGCCTCGAGTCAGGCGTCACTTGAAGGTTCAACCCCAAACCTTGGGAAACAAGTCGCCGCTCATCTCAGCCCCATCAGGCAAGCTTTTCTCCAAGTCAGCAAAGGGTGGCGAGGTGACCCAAGGGCGCACGGCATGGCGCGCGTCGTCGCCTAGGTATCTGGCAGAAAAAACTCGCCTTCTACTTTGAGGTCCCACGCCACTTGAAGCATGAAGTGACAACATTTGAAACGCCACGCAGTCGCCTGGCTCAAGAGCCCAGCCCAACTGTTGAAACTGTTCGGGTTTTTCGTCAATGGCCGGCAACTCTGCCAAGCTGCCTTCTGGAAACCATTTGGCTTGCTGGTCTCTGAAAGTTCGGGGCATGTACCAAGTCCCTCGATGCGATTGGGCAACAAACCGAAGTGTGCTGGCCAAGGGTACGGGATCAACAGGAATCCAAAAACTCACATTCTGCCGACCACTCACGTTGTAATAGGGTTGGTCTTGGTGCCATGGCGTGGGTTGTTTGGTGCCAGGTTCTTTGACCAACAAATGGTCGTGATAAAGCCGCACAGTTTGTGATTGCATGAGTTGCGCGGCCAGGTGAGGCAAGGCCGACTCCAACAAAATGTGTTGGTAGTCTGGATTGCGAGGCCAAGTACAAAAATCTTCGATAAATCGGCCAGGATCATCAGGCTGGCTGGCCACTTGTGCCAACTCACTCAAATGCGCCAAGTTATATTCGATGCCACTCTCAAGGGTTTTCAATTCTTGGGAGTTGAATATACCGCGCAACACCACTGCCCCTAGGGCTTGATAATCTGCAATAGTCTGCGGCGGCAACAGATGTTTTTTTGGCATGCGCGTGGGTGTTAAAGTTTTTTCAACAACTCAGCCGTTTCAAAAATCGGCAGTCCCATGATGCCCGTATAAGAGCCCTGAATGGCTGAGATATGGCGAGCAGCTGCACCTTGAATGCCATATGCGCCGGCTTTGCCAAATGGCTCTCCTGTCGCCACATAGGCTTTTATTTCTGACAGCGTCATGGGCGCAAAAGTCACTTTAGAAACGGACACGCTCAAAAGTCGAAGGCGGCCTGAAGCCACCGCCACAGCCGTTAAAACGCGGTGGGTTTGACCCGACAAGGTTTTGAGAATGCGCAAGGCATCCTGCTCATTTTCAGGCTTGCCCAAAATGTTTCGGCCTATGGCCACAGTGGTATCTGCGCACAACACAGGCGCAGGCGACAGTTGACGTTTTTGCATTCGCAAAACGGCAGCTTCCAGTTTCAATTGCGTCACCCTCTTCACGTAAGTGAGGGGCGCTTCACCGGGCATGACACGCTCCAACAATTCGGCATCCTCATCTGGCGCTGCCAACAACAGCTCATAGCGGACGCCCATCTGCTCGAGCAATTGTCTGCGTCTAGGGCTTTGCGATGCCAAGTAAACAAAGTCTTTCATCAGCGCTTCATTCTCGGTGGTAAGGATGGTTGGCATTGATCGACCAAGCGCGGTACAACTGCTCTATGAGCAACACGCGCGCCATGGCATGCGGCAATGTGAGGTCAGACAAACGAATGCGTTCATGGGCAGCTTCGCGAAAGGCAGGCTCTAATCCATCTGGACCGCCAATGATCAGCGCCACATCGTCACCGCCCAGTTGCCAATCCTTGAGACGCTGAGCCAATGCAGTGGTGCGCAATGAGGTACCGCGCTCATCCAACACCACCAAGCGGGTACCGCGCGGAATGACAGCCTCGATGCGTTGACGCTCAGCAGCCACCAAGGTGTCGTATGTTTTGGAGCCACGGGGCTCGGTCTTGACCGCCTTCAGCTCCACTTTGAGTTCAGGGGGAAAACGCTTGGCGTAATCATCCCAAGCCGTTTGCGCCCAATCGGGGACTCGCTGTCCCACTGCCACAATCAGCAGCTTCATGGAATTCAGGCCTTGGGCTTGACCTTGGCGCTAGATTTGGCTGCAGGTTTAGAAGCTGTTTTACCGGCTGTTTTACCAGCAGGTTTGGCTGCAGGTTTGGCCACCGATTTACCAGAAGATGGCGAGGCCTTGCTGGCTGTTTTACTGGCGACTTTGGTGGCGGGCTTGCCTGCAGACTTTGCGGGTGCTTTGCGCGTTGGCTTCAAAGCTTCAGAACCCATGGGACCCACGGGTACTGAGTCGCGGCGTGTTGGCGTGCGGCCAGCGCTGACGTTGGCTTTCTTTTTAGCCACAGGCTTGCGCACTGGCTCGGCAGGCTTGGGGGCACCCAACTTGAGTCGAACCGGCTTGTCGCCCCAAATTTCTTCAAGGTTGTAGTAGGACCGAATGGTGGGCTGCATGATGTGCGCCACGGCACTGCCGCAATCGACAATGATCCACTCGCCATTGTCCTCGCCTTCAATGCGGGGCTTGGGATAACCCGCTTCACGCACCTTGTCGCGAACACTGGCAGCCAAGGCCTTGGTTTGACGGTTGGATGTGCCGGAGGCAATGATGACACGCTCAAAAAGAGCTGACATCTCTTCCGTATCGAACACCACAATTTCTTGTGCTTTCACATCTTCCAGCGCGTCCACAATGGCGCGTTGAAGTTTTTGGGTGTCTTTTTTGGCAGAGGTTTCGGTCATCGGTCAGGCAGGTAAAGGTGATGGCGTTGAATATACAGCGCAACGGGCTCAGGGACCAAATGGTCAATGGCTTGCCCTTGGGCCACCCTTTCTCGAACTTGCGTTGCACTGTGAGGCAAATGGGGCAGTTTCAGGACTTGGGTGGGAATATGGTGGCTTGGAACCTCAATCCCAGGCAAACCTGGAATCTCGCGTTCAGCGACGCAAATTATAGCTCTCTGAGCAATTTCTTCGATTTCACGCCACGTTCCGAGTGCTTTGCCCTGATCTTCTCCAATGAATAAGAAGAATTGCGCCTCAGGTGCTTCCTGGCTCAGCGCTTTGAGGGTGTCAATGGTGTAGCTGGGACCCTGACGAAGCAATTCAATCTCTTCAATACTGACTTTGCTCAGATGACCAAAGGCCAATCTCGCCATTTCGGCCCTGTGAACTCCGCTGCTCAAGTCTCTGGGTTTGTGCCATGCGTCTCCCGTAGGGATGACACGCAAGGCATCCAAGTTAAATTGTGCAATAGCCGCTTCAGCCATGGCCACATGGGCATTGTGAGGGGGATCAAAAGCCCCCCCAAAGATGCCAATGCGCTGTGGCATCAAACCCAATCCCTTGGCTTCAAAAAGTGACTGGTCAACTGAGCTTCAGCAGAATCGGGTGCATCCACTCGGTTGTAGGACCAGGTGACCAGCGAGGGCATCGACAACAAAATCGATTCGGTGCGACCACCCGATTGCAAACCAAAATGGGTGCCCCTGTCCCAGACCAAATTGAACTCCACATAGCGACCTCTGCGGTACAACTGGAAGTCTCTTTCACGCTCGCCGTAAGGGGTGTCTTTGCGTCGCATCACCAGTGGCAGATAGGCTTTGAGCAAACCATTGCCCACATCTTGCATCATGGCAAAGCCTTTTTCAAATCCGAGTTCTGAAAAGTCATCGTAAAAAATGCCACCCACACCGCGAGCTTCATTGCGGTGTTTTAAATAGAAATACTCATCACACCATTTTTTAAACTTGGGGTGCAAGTCAGCGCCGTAAGGCTCAACCGCAGCCTTGCAGACTTGGTGAAAGTGCACTGCATCCTCTTCAAATCCATAGTAAGGCGTCAGGTCCATGCCCCCGCCAAACCAAGCCACCGGAGCTTGCCCCTCAGGCTTGGCCACAATCATTCGCACATTCATGTGAACAGTGGGCACGTAGGGGTTGCGCGGGTGAAACACCAGGGACAAGCCCATGGCCTCAAAGGGAGCGCCCGACAATTCGGGGCGATGTTGGGTGGCTGAGGGAGGCAGCTTGGGGCCAGTGACATGCGAAAAACCACAACCTGCCCTTTCAAACACTGGCCCACCCTCCAAAATTTGAGTGATGCCGTCGCCCTGCAACATCTCTCCTTCAGGCTTGCGCCAGGCATCCACCACAAACGCCGTGCCGTCCAGGTCGTGCAGTGCTTGGGTGATTTGCGATTGCAGTTGGATTAAATACTCTCGAACAGTGTGTGCTTGACTAACTTGCATGCTGCTTCTTTCTGTCTGTCGCCTTGATACCTGTCATTGAGCGCATCATTGAGCCGTTTTGGTGTTGGGCTCTTTGGCGGGCAATGGTCTGATAGGTGCTGCGTTGTCGATGTGGAAGCCCTCAACGCCTTCATACATTTTTCGAAGATAGGCGTAATCGATTTCGACATCACCGGTGAGCTGAATAAAACCTTCAAATTTAAGCTCTTTCTTTTTGTAATCTAGCCTCACTACTCCCAAAGGCAATTTGGATTTGAGCGCAAGTTGGTAAAAACCACTCTTCCAACCCTCAGTGCGTTTTCGCGTTCCTTCAGGGGACAATCCCAACCACATGAATTTGTTGGTGCGTTGATGCTCGGCAAAAACCTCAAGCATCTCGCCCACCACACCCCGAGCGGATGAGCGATCGATGGGCACGCCACCGATCCAGCTGACCCAGCGGCCAAAAAGTGGAATTTTGAACAAAGAATCTTTGCCCCAGAAGTGCACCGGCAGTCCCATGGTCCACTTGCACAACATGGCCGTCATGAAATCCCAATTGCTGGTGTGGGGGTAAACAATGGCCACACCTTGAAGCGTCGGAAGGCCCTGAAAATCAACTCGCCATCCAATGAGTTTGAGCACCCAGGAAGCCCAAGCCTGCCCTTTGAACTGCACTGGAAAGGGCCCTGGAATTAAAACAGGTTCGGAAAGCTTTTGATCAACAACAGGGTTCACGATTTGATCGCCCTAAAACCAATATCTCTTCGATACTGTTGTCCATCAAAATGAATGCCTTTGGCCACTTCATAAGCCTTTTGCTGAGCTTGCTTCACAGAATCGGCTAACACCGTGACGCAAAGCACTCGCCCACCCGATGTCAGTGTTTGTCCGTCCTTGGCTTCGGTGCCTGCATGAAAGACCATCGCATCGAGTTCATCTTTGGGTAAACCGGAAACAACATCGCCTTTGCGCGGACTCACAGGATAGCCCGCAGCAGCCATCACAACACCGAGTGCGGTTCGACGGTCCCACTCCAGCTCAATGGTGTCCAACTTTTCACTGGTTGCAGCCAGCATCACTTCTACCAAATCGCTCTTCAAGCGCATCATGATGGGTTGTGTTTCGGGATCTCCCATTCGGCAGTTGAACTCCAATGTTTTGGGATGACCCTTCTCGTCAATCATCAAGCCAGCGTAGAGAAAGCCAGTGTAGGGAATGCCATCTTTTTCCATGCCCTTGATGGTAGGCATGATCACTTCGCGCATCGCACGGGCGTGGACCTGAGCGCTGACCACCGGAGCTGGCGAGTAGGCGCCCATGCCACCCGTGTTGGGGCCTTCGTCTTTGTCCAGCAATCGTTTGTGGTCTTGGCTGGTAGCCAAGGCCAGCACATTTTTGCCATCGCACATCACAATGAAACTGGCTTCTTCTCCCTGCAAAAATTCTTCAATGACCACACGGGGCAACGCGGCACCATCCGCCCCTGCGTTGTGAATCACGCCCAAGGTGTTGTCTAACAGCATAAAGTCGATGGCCGCATGCGCCTCTTCAGCGCTCATGGCCACCACCACACCTTTGCCAGCAGCCAAACCATCTGCCTTGACCACAATGGGGGCTCCCATTTTGTCAATGTAGGCATGCGCCAAAGCAGGGTCTGTGAAGGTTTCATAGATGGCCGTGGGAATGCCATGCCGCTTCATGAAGGCTTTTGAAAATGCTTTGGAACTTTCCAATTGCGCAGCAGCTTGGGTGGGTCCAAAGATTCGCATGCCATGCGCTCTGAACACATCGACCACACCTGCTGCCAATGGCGCTTCAGGCCCCACCACTGTGAGATCAATTTTTTCTTGTTGCGCCCACTGAAGCAGCGCATTCACATCCGTGATGGGCACATCTATCAAGTTAGGATCACGCGCTGTGCCGCCATTGCCTGGGGCCACAAACACTTTCTGAATGCGTTCAGATTGCGACAACTTCCAAGCCAACGCATGTTCGCGTCCACCCCCACCTACAACCAATACTTTCATCGATCAAACCTTATTCAGAAATGCTTGCGTTGTGGAAAACGTTTTGCACATCGTCTAAATCTTCCAAAACATCTAAGAGCTTTTGCATTCTGGCGGCATCGTCGGCTGCCAAGTCAATGCTGTTTTCTGCACGCATGGTCACTTCAGCCATGTCCGCTGTCAAGCCTGCCGCTTCGAGGGCATTTTTAACTGCTTCAAAGTCTGCTGGTGCTGTCAGCACTTCAATGGCGCCTTCGTCATCCGTCACCACATCTTCAGCGCCGGCTTCTAGGGCCACCTCCATCACTTTGTCTTCCGAAGTGCCTGGTGCAAAGATCAATTGACCGCAATGCTTGAACTGAAAAGCCACGGAGCCTTCGGTGCCCATGTTGCCACCATGCTTGCTGAAGGCATGGCGCACTTCGGCCACAGTTCGCACACGGTTGTCTGTCATGGTGTCGACAATGATGGCGGCGCCGCCAATGCCATAGCCTTCGTATCGAATTTCTTCGTAGGTCACACCTTCCAAGTTACCCGTGGCCTTGTCGATGTTGCGTTTGACGGTGTCAGCCGGCATGTTGGCCGCTTTGGCTTTCTCGATGGCCAAGCGCAAACGAGGATTGGCTGAGGGATCGCCACCGCCAGTTCTGGCTGCCACCATGATTTCTCGGACCACCCGGGTCCAAATGCGCTGGCGTTTTTCGTCTTGCCTGCCCTTGCGGTGCTGAATATTTGCCCATTTACTGTGGCCAGCCATCTGAAAATCCTTGTTGTTGATTTAATCTACTGGGTGAGATTTTACTTTTCTAGTTGGGGGGACCCTTTTTCATGCCAAATCAACTCTTGATTGCCCGCAATCAAACCACAGATTGCCACATTTTGATGGGGATGGCCAACCGCCACGGCCTGATCACAGGCGCCACTGGCACAGGAAAAACGGTCAGTTTGCAAACTTTGGCCGAGAATTTCTCCAATCAAGGGGTTCCTGTCTTCATGGCCGACGTCAAAGGTGATTTGGTCGGCATTAGCCAAACTGGCCACCTGAGCGACAAAATCAAGGGCATTTTGAAAGAGCGCAGGCTCGATGAACCCAGTGCCCAAAGCTGCCCCACCACCCTGTGGGACGTGTTTGGCAAACAAGGGCACCCTGTCAGAGCCACCATTTCAGACATGGGGCCATTGCTATTGGGCCGCATGCTGAACCTCAATGAAACCCAAGCCGGTGTCTTGAATTTGGTCTTCAAAATTGCAGATGACCAAGGTTTGCTGCTTTTAGACCTCAAAGACCTGCGCGCCATGCTTCAGCATGTCGGCGAAAACGCAAGGCAATTCACCACCGAGTATGGCAATGTGAGTGCCGCCAGCGTGGGGGCCATTCAGCGGGGTTTGCTTGAAATTGAGAGCCAAGGCGCCGATAAGTTTTTTGGCGAGCCTATGCTCAACATCCAAGACTTTTTACAAACGGATGCCAAGGGCAAAGGCGTGATCAACTTGCTGTGTGCCAGCGAACTCATGAACGCACCCCGGCTTTATGGCACTTTTTTGCTTTGGCTTTTGTCTGAACTTTTTGAGCAGTTGCCAGAAATCGGCGATCCTGAGAAACCCAAACTTGTCTTTTTCTTTGATGAAGCGCACTTGCTGTTCAATGAGGCGCCCAAGGTCCTGATTGAACGAATGGAGTTGTTGGTCCGCCTCATTCGCTCCAAAGGCGTGGGGGTTTATTTTGTCACGCAAAACCCGCTGGATGTGCCCGAAACGGTCTTGGGCCAATTGGGAAATCGGGTGCAGCATGCGCTCAGAGCGTTCACACCACGCGATCAAAAAGCCGTCAAGGCGAGCGCTCAAACCATGCGTGCCAATCCGTCTTTGGACATTGAGAAGGCCATCACTGAATTGGCCGTGGGAGAAGCCTTGGTCAGTTTTCTTGATGAGAAAGGCCGGCCTGGTATCACCCAGCAGGCTTTTATCATGTTGCCCGGAAGCCAACTGGGCCCCATCACGCCCGAGCAGCGAAAAGCCTTGCTCGACAACTCCTTGGTGGCAGGTGTTTATGAAAAAGCCATTGACCGTGAGTCTGCTTACGAGAGTCTGAAGGGTGCGCAGCCAAATTCAGCCGCAAACGCAAATGGCACACCGTCTGCCGACAACAGTGCCGCGCCCTCATCCAATGAAACAGGCGATAACGCCCTTTTAAGCGGCCTTGGCGACGTTTTATTTGGCCGCACAGGCCCAAGGGGTGCCAAACAAGACGGCTTGGCACAAGCCATGGTCAAGTCAGCCGTTCGCACCATAGGCTCCAGTGTGGGGCGAGAAATTGTTCGAGGGGTCTTAGGCGGTATTTTGGGCGGCCGTCGGCGATAAAAAAAGCCGGATCAATCCGGCTTTTTTTGTTGAGTTGCCTTAGTTGGCTGTGGCCTCTTCAGGCTCGTGCGGTTCAGACTTGGAATTTCGGCCTTCCTTTTTGGGCAAAGGCTGAATGTCGAGCAACACCTCGTCTTTGTCGTCCAAATCAACGCTCAAGCGACCGCCATCGATCAATCGACCAAACAACAATTCGTCGGCCAAGGCCTTGCGAATGGTGTCTTGGATTAAACGCTGCATCGGACGTGCGCCCATAAGCGGGTCGAAACCTTTTTTGGCCAAGAACTTGCGCAATGTGTCGCTGAAGGTGACGTCCACTTTCTTCTCTGACAACTGTGTTTCGAGTTGCAGCAGGAACTTGTCAACCACGCGCATGATGATTTGCTCGTCCAAAGCCTTGAAGCTCACCATGGCATCCAAACGGTTGCGGAACTCAGGTGTGAACAAGCGCTTGATATCGCCCATTTCATCGCCGGCTTGACGGGGGTTGGTAAAGCCAATGGTGGCCTTGTTCATGGTCTCGGCACCGGCATTGGTGGTCATGATGATGATCACGTTGCGGAAGTCGGCTTTGCGGCCGTTGTTGTCCGT